>Ga0118677_10004743_pt1 | contig 24448 bp, 14 predicted proteins | sample AliMusrvi5mmetaG_FD_86154 | JGI IMG/M metagenome (GOLD analysis project Ga0118677, IMG submission 86154)
ACCGGGACGCTGCTGTTGACTATTCCGCCATTCCCTAGCAATCCATTGCTGCCCGACCCCCAACTGGCAATGCTTCCGTCCGAGCACAGCGCCAGACTGTGGGCGTTGGCGGCCTGGATTGCGGTCACAGTCTTGCCGTTCAGGGTGCCCGTGAGTGTGACTGCCACTGGCATGGTGCTGTCCGTATTGCCGCCATTGCCGAGTTGGCCGTTCGTGTTCCTGCCAAATGTAACCAATGTTCCGTCAGAGCAGGTCACCAGGTTGTGAAATCCGCCTGCGGAAATCATTTCGACGATTCTTCCCGCCAGCACATCGGTGGCATCCACGTCCTGCGGGATCAGACTGCCCGTGGTGCTGCCATTGCCCAATTGGCCGTTGGCATTCTTCCCCCAGCTCACCAGCGATCCATCCAGGCACAGGACCAGACTATGATCGCTACCTGCCGCCACGGTGATGGCAGACCTGCCATTGAGTGTGCCTGAGGTGGAAATATTCACCGGCAGACTGCTGTCAGTCGAGCTGTTGTTGCCTAGCTGGCCGGAGTTGTTGCGGCCCCATGCCACGACCGTCCCGTCCGCACACAGCGCAAGGTTGTGGTAATAGCCCGCCACGACTGATGTGACGACTTTACCGCTCAGCACCCCGCTAGTCGTCACCAAGACTGGCACGTTGCTACTGGTCGTTGTGCCATTACCGAGCTGCCCGTAAAGATTGTATCCCCAACAAGCCACCGTGCCGTCCGAGCAAAGTGCCAGACTGTGGTAGAATCCGGCCGAGACAGCCACCACCGTCTTGCCTGCCAGCACTCCGCTTTGGGTCACTTCCATCGGAATACTGCTGTCGGTGTTGCCGGCGTTGCCGAGCTGTCCGTAGGTGTTGCGTCCCCAAGCCGCCACTGTGCCATCAGCACACAAGGCCAGACTGTGCGAGCTACCCGTTGAGATCGACAGAATCGTCTTGCCGCTCAAAACCCCGCTGTACGTGACCGCCACCGGGACATTGCTGCTTGGGCCAGCGACCCCAGAATCGCCGAGTTGCCCGTAGCTGTCAGATCCCCATGCATACGACTTGTCATTAGCCCACTGGAGAACCAGATCATTACCCGTGCCGCCATAGTAATTCACCACAAACCGATAGCTCGCGTTGTGGTATCCCAGTGTGATCACCTGCCCCTGCGTCAGATTCGAGAATCTTCCGGTGATAAACGACAGCCCCGTGTTTTCCACCAGCGTCAGGTTGGTGCCCACGATCGGCGCGTATCCCAGCGACAAGGTCACCACATTGGCCGGAGTCGTGATATTAGCCAAGGTCAGAGGAACCGATGTGGCGGAAGTGAAGCTGGGTGCCACCAACACCGGTCGCGTCACGGTGACCGTATACGAGCTAGTGAAACTGGAATCCTGGGCAGTCACCAGTACGGTAATGACATTCGTTCCAACTGCCAACGGGATCGCTGCACTGGCAGTGCCCGAAGCCACACTGACTCCATTGACTTTAACTGTAGCTGCGGAAGACGTCGCGCTGGGAGTTACTGTAATTGAAGATGTTGCGTTGGATACGCTGCTGGTATAGGCCGGCTTCCCGGGGGCGTACGTCGGGCTCAAAGTTCCAGAGCTGAGCGAGAGTGCGGAGAGCGTGGAGACTGTCGAAAAACGCGTCACAGTGACCGCATAAGTCGAAATCGTTACTCCGTCCTGGGCGGTAACAAGCACGGTGATCGAGTTTGAACCCACCACTAGAGGGATTGAGGAGCTGGCACTTCCAGATGATACGCTTGTCCCATTCACGGTGACCGCAGCGAAGGAATTTGTCAGAGTGGGCGTCACTGTCAGTCCAGTGATGGCATTTGGTACGCTGGCGCTGTAAACCTTGGTGTTCGACGCAAAGATTGGACTCAGTGTCCCCGCGCTAATTATAAGACCTGATAGCGTCGCAACCGCCGATATCCGATTCACCGCAACGGTATAGGTCGAAGTTGTGGTTCCGTCCTGCGCGGTGACCAAAATGGTAATCGTGTTGTTGCCCACCACGAGCGAAATTGATGCGCTGGCAGAACCCGACACGACTGTCGTGCCGTTCACTTTGACTGTTGCCGTCGCATCCGTCACAGTCGGTGTCACCGTCATCGAGGACGCGGCGTTTGGCACGCTTGTCGTGTAGGCAGTAGTCCCAGGGGCGAAAACCGGACTCAAAGTACCCACGCTGAGCGCCAGGCCCGATAGCGTTGAAACGGCCGAAATCCGGGTCACCGTGACCGTGTAAGTCGAGGTCGTGGTCCCGTCCTGCGCCGTGACAACTGCTGTGATGATATTCGTCCCAACCGTCAATGGGATTGAGGTGCTTGCATTTCCGGATGACACACCAGTTCCATTCACGGTGACCTCGGCAAATGAATTTGTTAGAGTGGGAGTCACTGTCAGACCGGTGATGGCATTTGGCACGCTGGCGGTGTATGTCTTGGTGCCCGACGCAAAGGCTGGACTCAGCGTCCCCGAGCTAAGCACGAGCTCGGAAAGTGTGGAGACTGTTGATATCCTATTCACCGTGACGGTATAGGTCGAAGTCGTTGTTCCGTCCTGCGCGGTGACTACCAATGCAATCGTGTTGTCGCCGATGCTCAGCGGGATGGAAGCGCTGGCGGTGCCTGATGTTACTGCCGTCCCATTCACCGTGACCGCAGCAAATGAATTTGTCAGAGTGGGGGTCATGGTAAGACCGGTGACGCCATTAGCCACGCTTGCCGTGTAAACATTGGTGCCAGACGCGAAGTTTGGACTCAGTGTCCCCGAGCTAAGCAACAAACCTGAAAGTGTGGAGACTGTTGATATCCGCGTTACCGTGACCGTGTAGCTTGAGGTTGTCGTACCGTCCTGCGCGGTGACCAAAACCGTGATCAGGTTAGTACCCACGACTAGAGGGATGGAAGCACTAGCGGTTCCCGGGGTGACCGGTGTTCCGTTGATCGTGACCGTGGCTGTTGAGTCTGTGACCGTGGGCGTGACCGTCATGCCGCTGATGGCATTGGCCACACTGACCGAGTAAACCTTTGTGCCCGATCCAAAAGTTGGACTCAGTGTCCCTGAACTTATCGCGAGCCCGGAGAGGGTGGAAACTGTCGAAATTCGATTCACCGTGATGGTGTAGAACGAAGTGGTGGTCCCGTCCTGAGCCGTACCCAACACCGTGATCGTGTTGTTGCCGACCACCAGCGGGATAGAAGCACTGGTAGAGCCTGAGGTGACTGCCGTCCCATTCACCGTGACCGTGGCAAATGAATTTGTCAGAGTGGGGGTCAGCGTCAGAGCACTAATAGCATTGGCCACGCTTGCTGTGTAAATATAGGTTCCCGATGCGAATGTTGGACTCAGCGTCCCCGAGCTAAGCACGAGCCCGGAAAGTGTGGAGACTGTTGATATCCTATTCACCGTGACGGTATAGGTTGAGGTTGTGGTTCCGTCCTGCGCAGTGACCAACACGGTGATCGGGTTATTTCCCACGGCCAGAGGGACGGCAGCGCTGGGAGTTCCCGAGATGACTTGCGTTCCATTGACCGTGATCGTGGCTGTCGAGTCTGTGACCGTAGGCGTGACAGTTATACTGCTGATGATATTGGCCACGCTGGTCGAGTAAACCTTGGTGCCTGAGACGAAGGTTGGACTCAGTGTTCCTGCGCTGAGCGCAAGTCCAGAGAGAGTGGAAACCGTTGATATCCTATTCACCGTGACGGTATAGATCGAAGTCGTGGTCCCGTCCTGGGCCGTGACCAACACGGCAATCGGGTTGTTTCCAACCACTAGAGGAATTGAGGCACTGGCAACTCCAGACACAACCGTGATTCCGTTGACTTTGATTGTCGCGGTAGCATCGCTCACCGCCGACGTGACTGTCATTGAATTGATGGCATTGGGCACACTGGTCGTGTAGGCCAATGTTCCAGTGGCGAATACCGGGCTCAACGTCCCCACGCTCAGTGCAAGCCCCGACAACGTGGAAACGGTCGAGATCCGCGTCACGGTCACCGTATAGGTCGAGGTTGTCACCCCGTCCTGCGCAGTGACCAGCAAGGTGATCGGGTTGGCACCCACAACCAGGGGGATTGAGGAGCTGGCGGCACCTGAGGTGACCGCTGCCCCGTTCACGGTGACCGTCGCAAATGAATTTGTCAGAGTGGGCGACACTGTCAGACCGGTGACACCATTGGCCACACTGAACGTGTAAACCTTGGTGCCCGACGCAAAGATTGGACTAAGCGTCCCGGCGCTCATTACAAGACCCGATAGAGTCGCAACCGTTGATATCCTATTCACCGTTATGGTATAGGTCGAAGTTGTGGTTTCGTCCTGCGCGGTGACCAAAATGGTGATCGTGTTGTTGCCCACGACCAGTGGGATCGAGGCACTGGCCGAACCGGATGCAACCGCGGTTCCGTTCACTTGGATCGTGGCCGTCGCATCCGTCACAGTCGATGTCACCGTCATCGAGGACGCGGCGTTCGGCACGCTTGTCGTGTAGGCAGTAGTTCCAGTTGAGAAGACCGGGCTCAAATTTCCCACGCTGAGCGCTAGGCTCGATAACGTAGAAACGGTCGATATCCGGGTCAAAGTGACCGTGTAGGTCGAGGTCGTGGTTCCGTCCTCGGCGGTAACCAGCACGGTGATCGGATTGGCACCCACGACTAGCGGAATAGAAGCGCTGGCAGTTCCCGATGCAACTGGCGTCCCATTCACTCTGACCGTAGAAGTAGCATCGGTAATTGTGGGAGTGATAGCCACCCCCGTCGTGGCGTTGGCCACGCTGGAAGTGTAGATCAGCGTCCCGGATGCAAAAGCCGGGCTCAAGGTGCCGGAACTCAGTGTCAGCCCGGACAGTGTGGAGACCGCCGATGGAGCCCGCGTCACAATGATCGTGTAGCTTGATGTCGTGGTGCCATCCTGGGCCGTGACCAGCACCGTGATCGGATTGGTGCCTACGACCAGCGGAATAAAGACACTGGCAGTTCCCGATGCGACAGGCGTGTCGTTTACTGTGACCGTAGCCGTCGCGTCCGAAACAGTGGGAATGACTGTCAGAGTGTTGGTGGCATGGGTCACGCTCGCTGCGTAAACCTTGGTGGTAGATGTGAAGGTTGGACTCAGTGTCCCCGAACTGAGAGTGAGCCCATCCAGCGTGGAGACCGCAGAAGGCGGGCGAGTGATCGTGACTGTGTAGGTTGATGTCGTGCTGCCGTCCTGGGCCGTGATCAACACCGTGATCGTGTTGGTGCCAACGGCCAGCGAGATTGAGAGGCTGGCGGAGCCTGAGATGGCAGAAACACCATTCACCAGCAGTGTGACAGTCGGGTCGGTGACCGTGGGAGTCACTGTCATTGTGGTGATGGCGTTGGCCACGCTAGCGGTGTAGGCCAATGTATCAGTGGCAAATGTAGGGCTCAAGGTGCCGGAGCTCAGTGTCAGGCAGGCTAGCCTCGGGACTTCCGAGGGCGGGCGAGTCACCGTGACCGTGTAGGTTGATGTCGTGCTGCCGTCCAGGGCCATGAGCAGCACCGTGATTGCATTGGTTCCTGCGACCAGCGGGATTGAGGGACTGGCGGAGCCTGAGATGGCAGAAACACCATTCACCAGCAGTGTGACAGTTGGGTCGGTGACCGTGGAAGTCACAGTAATTGCAGAAGTGGCGGTGGGTACGCTAGCGGTATAGTCCAATGCATCAGTGGCAAATGTCGGACTCAGGGTGCCAGAGCTCAGTGTCAGGCTGGCCAGCTTGGGGACTTCCGAGGGCGGGCGAGTGACCGTGACCGTGTAGGTTGATGTGGTGACCCCATCCTGCGCGGTGACCCTAATGGTGATTGCATTGGCTCCTGCGACTAGCGGGATGGAGTCACTGGCGGTGCCTGATGTTACTGGCCATCCGTTCACCCTGACCGTCGCCCTCGAATCCGTCACCGTGGGTGTCACAGTAATTGCGGAAGTGGCTGTGGGTACGCTAGCGGTGTAGGCCAATGTATCAGTAGTAAATGTAGGACTCAAGGTGCCGGAGCTCAGTGTCAGACCAAAGAGCGTGGAGATCTTCGATAGCGGAAGAAAATCCCCCCGCATCGCCCAACCAGGGGTGACTGAGGCATCCGTATTCGACGTTTGAACATTTGCAGCATAGGAACCTACCAACAGTGTCGTAGCTACTGTCCCTCCCGTCGCTCTAAAAATTATATGAGTAGCTGTTGGTATACTGTCGTCGGAGGCTAGAAATCGAGTCGCCAATTTGACAACCAATAAATGGTATGAAAGACCAAACGTGCGTCCATTGCCAGCGACCAAATACATATTTTTGTCCTCAAAGACAGAGCCAGCGATCGTAATGTTTGATGCAGATAAAGAAAAGATCCCGCGGTTCCCTGTGACACCAGAGGATACAAACGCGCCGGTCGCACCAGCGAGAATTGTGAAATCAGCCATCACAGGGCCGAAAGCCGAGGTGTCTGTGGAGAAAACGCCAATTGCAACGACACCAGGCCCCGCCGAGGTCCCACCACCTGAAGGAAATGAACTTCCGGCAGCAACCGTGCTTGAAAACGTACTACCAGAGAAGTCGGAAATACCCGATGCTGTCGAGCTGGACCCATTACTAAACGTATAAGATCCCCCTAGTGAGCTAACAACCAGCGCTGCTGAAACAGCAAGTATGAAGATTTCTTTCATGTGCTTAGCCAATGTATGAGTAATTTGCTTTGTGTTAATAGTCGGTAGGAGATGCTGCCGAATCGTTGAACGAGGTGAGCGGTTACCTTGGGGGGCAGCAGCACTTCCGAAATTTGCCAATGCTTGTCCAGTTCATGGTGACTTCAGCCATTACTGGGCTGACGAGTAAGAGACCGGCCAAAGCGGCCAGCCCGAGGCTGGGGATGATGGGATGTTTCATAGGAACTGATTTTTGAGAAATTGCTGTTTTCGGTGAAGATTGTTGATGGAACCGGACACCGGATTGAAGCTTGATTCCCATGGCTTGCGTTGTCATGACACCAGCGCGTGAGGCCGGATGCCGTGACCGCCTTGATGCGACCCCGCTGGTGCCATGAAGTGGCTGGCTTACGGGAGTCGGGGAAGGCATTCCCACGAATGAGCCTGCGTGGATGAATTCCGCCACCATGGACTGGTCCTGGGTGATGCTACCGGACCCGAGCAGCGGCGATCCCGTGCGAGGACGCAGGCCGCATTGATCGCGGGAATGCGCAGGTGCCGGGGATTTATGAGAACCGGGGTTCATGGCAGGAAGGACGGGAATTCGTCCTTCCTGGTGGACGGGGAGTTGAGAGAGTCGCAGATAGTCGACCGCAACGGCCTTTAGCCGTCCCCGAAAGGGCAGCCTGGACATGCGCCGCCGCCTCCCCGACCGTTGGGTCGGTTTGGCAGCATCGTTGCGGTCGATGCCGACCGCTGTGAGCGAGGTTATTCAGACCTTATCCGCCGGAGCGAACATTGCGAGTCAATCCATGTGAAATCCGGACGGCAAGCTCAAAGTGATGGGTAGGTTATATTTTTTCTGCTAGGCCGAACCATCGCCTACCACGGTGCCTCTTCCTTGCAGCGAATTAGACGGGTCAACGACGCCGAGATATGGATGCTGGCCAAGGTCCTGTCGTGTCCGCTGGCGGATCTGTTCCCTGTCAGATCGAGGGGAATTTCGCAGGTATTGCGCCAGGGACAGGGCTGACGGGAGGGCGTGGCGGGCATCGCATGCCGCCCTATCGGCCAATCCGACGTTCAGGCCGCCTTGACCGGGGTAGTCGTTTTTACGCCCGCCGCTACCGCGCCGCCTGTGAATCGGCCCCACATGACTGCGTATTGGTTGCCGGACAAAACCGCTTGCCGGTCACGCTGTATTATCCGGAATGAACCGTTCGATCTGATTGGAACCCGTTGCCGCAGATTGAGGAATATCACGGAACCAGAGTGCCAGGAAAATGACATCCGACATTGTTGACATTGCCGCGAGGGTGATGGCCGAACCGGGCGACCGGCAATGCCTGCACGCCGCTGTCCGGCACCTCGACGAAACGGCCTGCACATATTTTTTGTGTCCGGATTCCAAGTGCGGGTTGTTCACCAAGCCTGACTGCCGGGTTCCCTGTGAGAGCGACTGCCCGCACAAGGCTGAGAAGGCGATTGTGTGCCAGATGTGCGGAGCGACCATCATTCTGCCGTTCGATCACTTGGCCTGGTGCCGGGTGGAATGCGCATGCGGCGGCTGCAACTTCCAGCGAATGAGCGGGATCTATCGACGGTTCAACCTGCGCCCGGCGCTGCAAGCGTGACAAACCTCAATCGGTGTCATTGTAAACCCGATGCACCGGGAGTCCGCTATTTTCTCGTGCCGTTGTCGTGATCCGATTCGAGTTCATGGGTTTTCGCCCCACACGACTGCCGGACTCGGTGCCTGAATCCCGACCAAAGAAAGATATCTATTTCGTGATCTGAGCATCCCGGTCTTCTGATGGCAATAGGGCGAAAATAAATCAGGAATTCCCGCTTTCCGCATTGACCCCGAGCCTCGCCGGATTCTATCCGTATGTCAGTCATGAAGAAGAGATACGCGCTCGTTCTTGTTGTTGCCTTGGCACTTGCCACTTCCGTCCGCTCGCAGGACGGGGGAAAGGCGGTTTTCCAAGACGCGGCTGCCACTGTCGGCAATTCCGCCAAAGTGCTCACGCCAGCCGACAGTCCGGTAACCGCCTGGTTGCCCGCTCCCATCTCCAACGGTACTTCGGCACCACCCGCGCCGAAACCCGCGCTGCCGCCGATCCAGATCAAGAGCACCTCCGTCCGGCTCATTGACGTGGTCGAGTCACCTCCGATGCCGGGACTTCCGCCAGTCGAGGGAACCATCAGGCAGACGGTGCATCTTGTGGCGGATCCCGGATTGCCTGACCCGCCGCCACCGCCGCCGCCCTCGGCCGCACAACCGATAACGGATCCGGCCATGCTTGCCCGGTTGGCAGCATGGCGGGCGAACCGGCAGGAAACCCGGACCGCGTGTGTTTCCGCCATGGTGTATGATCATTCCCGCACCTATCTGCGGTGCTATCCCGGCGGCGAGCCGGAGAACGAGATTTGCGGCTGGTCGAACCTCGACTTCAATCATTTCACCGGCTTCGCGAGCTTCCAGGTGAAGGGCAGGGACGGCAAGGTCCGGAAATGCGACTTCTTCATAGGGGTCGGCAACCAGGACACGAAACGCCTGAGCGCATTGCTGGCGCAGCACGGCAGAACGTACACGGCCCCGGCAATTCCAGTACTGCCGGACCTGGCAACGGGCGGAGTGGCTTTTGTCGTCACGTCAGGTGACACTACCAACGCCAAGGCGATGGAGATCTTCGAGAGCCTGCACGCGCTTTACCGGGCGGAAGGGACGAAGATGGCTGCCGCCTATGACGCAAGGATTGCCGCCGACGAGGAGCGCAAGGCCTACCTGCTGGCAAACCCACCGAAACCCGCCGACGAGACCTCCTATTTTTGGGAAAGGGATCATCCGGCAACACCACCCGCAAACGTCAATTCAACGGAAGGGAGCGCCCAATGAACACAGCCAGGAAAACCTTCCGCTTGTTGCTGGCTCCGGCAATCCTGATCGGCTTGGTGGGGGCGACCGACCCCGCGCCGCAATCCGAAATGCGATTCACCCGCGTCGCGCAAGGAACCTGGGCGGCCGATTGGACCGGAGTCGCCGGAAAGACCTACTTCTTCCAGAAGTCCACTGACTTGGTTAATTGGGATTATGCCCCGTTCATGGCTTTCGGCGAGGGGGAACACAGCTATGGCTACACCGGCACCAGCCCGAAGTATTTCTTCCGTCTCCAACACGGTGAATTCCCGGGCATCAACAGCCTTGAAGACGCCATGAACGCCAGCTTCGCCGGTGACGGCTTGTCCAATATATTCAAGGTCACCTACGGCTACGACCCGTTCAGCGCCCAATCCACGGACGACGGCGCCGACAACGCCCTGGACCCCGACGGCGACGGCATGACCAACGCCACGGAAAACGCCAAAGGCCTCAATCCCATGGCAAAGGACAATCCAAAAGTGAAACTGCAAGTCGTCGTCTATTGATTGGAATATCCATACACCATCCGAAGTCAGATGAAATTTCCGCTTATTTCCCGCCTTGTACCGGTTCTGTTGGTTTGCTTCACCTGCACTGCAAGCGCGCAAGGCCTTGGCGCGGTGCTCTCATCTATTCAGGAACGCTACATGATGGTTCATAACGGCGCCACCGTAAACTGGGACGGAAAGCGGCAGGGAGGGACCGCTTTGCCACAGTTTCCCAGCGAGGACGACGTCGCGGGTCTGGGCATCGAGGACCGGGTCCGGTTGCTCGCGCAAGCCGTTACCACATTCCGCGAGGAGATGTGTACTCTCTTCGTGAACGTGAGCCCTGACGATCTCCTCGCCGGTGAGGAAACAGCGGTCGGATCTATCTCTCCTTTCACAGGCTTGGAGTTCCAGAATTACAGGTTGATCGAACCGGCCACCTATCGGGAAGGATTGCGGCAACTGGCTCTCGATGTGTCCCGGTTGCGCGTAATCAAGGCCCAGTCAGCCACCGGTCAGGTAACCATTACCGATGATTCCTTCAGTAGCGACCCATCCGACGATGATCCCCCGGCATGGCAACCGCCGCAAATCGGCTTCAGCCAGGACGCGACTTCCTCTGAGTCCACATCAGACTACCCGGTAGATTTCATCGAAGTGTCAGCATCTTACAGTGAGGCAACCGTCGGCGAGCCTGCCCGAATCGAGAAAAGTCTTTCCTGGACGCTGACACAACATCAGGTGACTGGAATAACGGTCGATCTTCCGGAGTGCTGGAGCGATGGATCGGTGGCAGTGCTCGCCCGCGTGGAGTGGAGTCCGTGGACGGGTGACGCACCGGAAGACTCTAACAACTGTCCCTACAGTGTGGTAGGTACATCTTCGGGGGAGGCGATTTCCGTAACCTCCCAAGCCCCTGATATCGAAGTGGGGGGAAGTTGGAGTCCGAAATCCGGAGGATCTTCATACTTTATTCCCGCAGGCTTCGCATTGGCCAAGAGCGGGGACGAAAAGATCGGTTTGGATTGGACGCTGGTGAGTTATTATGATAACACCACCGTTTACCGACGCAACTACATGTGCCTGTTGATTCCCACCTTCACGAAAGGGTTGGATGAATCCGCCGCCGCGAATGCATTGGCCAAGCTACGCTCTGTCACCCCCCCTCCGGTGACCGATGGCCGTGCTTTGCCCCGGCCTGAACCCGGCATGATTTTCGGAATCAACCTTGGACCCGGTCTCGACGACGGGACGTCATCCGGCTGGCTCGCGGTGGTTCCTTCACTGTCCCAGCGATGGTATAACTATGAGGCGTATTTCCCGTGTGGCCTGGCAAGCGGCTTTGCAAGCCCCCAGGTGCCACTTTCATGGACTGGCGCACGTTTCGACTGCGTTTCAGAGCTGCGTTTCATTGGTGCAGAGGCCGATTTTCAGGTAGTCTATGAGAATTCCAGAAATCCCTTGGTGAGGAAGTGGGATTTGCCGGTATGCGGCTTGGGCGAGGATGTTTTCCTGCCGTGTGGCTGGCGTAATTCTTATGCTTTTTTAACAGCTTGGGACGCGCCGCGCATCCGCCAGATTGTCGGCAAACACCTGGTGGCCGACGTGACTGTCACGGACGGATTCTCTCAAGTGGTCAAGATATACCGGAGAAATGGCGGGGTCTTTACGCGGACTCCTGGTGTTGCTGTTAATACGTCGGAACTCACCTTGCTCCGCACCCTGACCATCGGCAATCCGTCCAGTCTGACAGGTTTGGGTTCCGGCCCCGAACACCTGCGGATCAACGACGACACCGGCACGGATCTCGACATCTCGCTGGTCGGCATGAGCAACTACTGGGGGGATTGGGAATTGAAGCTCACCCGGAGTGAGGACAGTCAGATCCTGTGGCGTGAGTTCTGGAAGAGCGACCATACCACCAACGATATCACAATCTCGTGGCAGAATTGGCTAATCCCACACTACTCCATTACAATGACCATGGACAGCGCCGACGCCGGAACGCTGACCGGTTTGCCCGGGCCGTGCAATGTCTGGCCCCAGACTCCGGAATCCTACACTAGCGGCGATGTGTCCGTGACATGGACAACCACCTCCACAGGGCGGGTCACGCACATGACCGGCGAACCGGACCGGACAGAGACATGGCGGCCGTTGAGCGGCTTCAGCAATGATCCGCCAGGAGCGCCGCGTATCCCAGTCAAGGTCGAAAAGGGTTTGTGGAAAGCGGAGTTTTCCTTGCCGGATGCGGGGATATTGAAAACGGAAATCTCGCTCAATTCCGGAGGCTGGTCGCGATGTGGCACGACTTGGGAAGAATGGATCGGCAATGGAGCCAGCGGGGAAAGCGTGAAACTCCATTCGGCCCCCGATGGTTTGGTAACGGCCATGGACTCGTCTGCCGTCAGTTGGGTCCGCACCGATTTCGGAGGGCTCGATGGAGCCGATGGTAGCCTGCCATGGGAAGTGAGGAGGTCCATCGCCTCGGACAACAGCGGCACGTTGATCACTCTGAATCCTTCGGAAAACGGTGGCTTGGAGACGATCACGGAAACAGGTGGTTTTGAATCGGAAGACGGGACCACCATGAGCCGTGGCATCCGGAAGACTTGGTCGCGTGACGGCTACGGTTACCCGATTGAGGCATCCGGGCAGGTCTTCTCAGGTGAAACCAGCGTGGATACAGGGTCGGCGACGTGGTCTTCGGATAACAGGACGGACTGGGGAGCGCCGACCGGCGTGACCTACTCGCCTTCCGGAAAAAGTGAATCGTGGACCTATGCGGATGACAACCTGAATCTGGCTTCACGCACGAATGCCCTTGGCCTAACCACGGTTCTATCGGATTATGATGCTTTTGATCGCCCGAACGCAGTCAGTTTCAACGGCATCACGGCCAACCACACATTCAACGGATTCAGCACCAGCACCAGTTTTGCCGGCACGGACATCACGGGAGTCACCGAAAGCAGCACCACCCGCGACCCGCTTGGCCGCCTCCTCACCTCCAACAGCACCTGGAACGATCTTAGTGACAATATCACCTTGAACCACGGTTCCGACACCCTCGACGTGACCCGTGCCCACGGATTGTTTGGAAACCATCATTCCTCTCTCCGCCAAGCCGATGGCTCCCTTGCATCCGCATCCGGCCCCACTCTGGCCTTCGGCGGCCTGGGTGGTGACGCTCTCACCGTGGACGAAACGGGCCTGCTCGTGTCAAAGGTCAAACTCGCAGGCCTTGAATCCCGATATCAGACTACCTGGACCGACGCTTGGGGACGGGTTCTCAAAACAGAAAGCCCATCAAAGGCAGGCGGCACGGCCAAAGATACCACTGCGTACTCCTACAGCGCCCCGTCCTCGACAACCAAGCGCGTGATGACCGTGGATGCCGCCGGTCGCCACATGATAGAGGAAACCGAGCCATGGGCCGACGCAGGAATCATCGTGCGTTCCGGTATCGACACCAACTGTGACGGATCTCTCGGCACGAACGACCGCTATGTCGAGAGTGTCACGACCATCGATACCGGCAAGATCATCACCGCAGTCTCGCGCAATGAGGACACTGGTTTGCGCGAGATCCTCCACGTCGAAACCTATCCCGCAACCAACACGACGGTCACAACAACCGACGCAGGTGAGGAAACCCTCACCACCACGACGAACTACACCAGCAGGACCGTCACGACGGTTTCGTCCAAAGACTGGACCGGGACCGAATCCTTCAATCAGTTGGGTCTCAAGGATGGCTCCAACCTTTCAGGCAGCGGTCTCGCCGCCACCGAGCTTGGTTCGGCATGGCGGGCCGACGGGTCGCTGGCCAGTGTTTCCATGACTATTGGCGGGGTCGCTCACAGCGCCACTTTCAACAAAAACGGCACGCTCGCCACCCTCACCGCTCCCGGCAAAGGCGACATCCTTGGCACCCACTCCGTCGACGGCAGCAAGGAAACCCTCACCCTCAACGGCATCACCACCGAACAATCCCTCGACGGCACCACGCTCGGAATCCATGGGGCGGACGTCATGGAGCAGGATCGCTCTACGGCGATTGCCGACGGAGGTTTCGCAGAGGCCATCACCCCGACCACCGGTTCCGCGACCATCCGCAATTACAATGCCGCCGGGGCCAAAACCACCCACCAATACGCTGCCGGGCCTGAGATCGCATCCTCATGGCTTCCGGGCGGGCTGTTGGATACACAATCCCTCGCCCGTGGCGGTAACATCTCCTGTAACTATTCCGACGATGGAGCCAGGGATCTCCTCGGCATCACATGGCCCGCCGTTTCCTCCACCGGCTTGGGGGAATTCTACGCAACCACCGCGAATTTCGCCTATTGCAAGGAAGGACAGGTGAAAACCATCATCGACCCTTCCGGCTCCCGCTCGCTCGCTTATGAAAACGGCCGGCTTTCCTGTACCAATTACACCGCCGGACCGCTCAATTCCTATCAGATCGTTCGCCATCATGACAATGCGGGCCGCCTTGACCTGATCACCCTGAAACGCGACGGCCAACCCATTCATGTCATCTCCTTCGGCCACACCGGCGATGGTGACGAGATCTCCAATGTGTACTCCGGCAGCAACTTCAGCGCGATTCTTGACCGCGACGCCGCCAGGAATGTATCAACCATCACCAGACCCTCCGTCATCCAGACTTGGACACGGGACAACATCGGACGCATCACCTATGCGGGCAGCAACATCAGCGGAGCCCCCACTTTCGCCTACACCGCATTCGACGGCAAGGACCGCCGCTTGAATTGCACCACCGGAGGCGGAACATGGAATTACGCCTACACTACAGCGGGGCAACTCACTTCGGCCAGCCATCCCATGCTCGGGAATTTCAACTATGGCTTCGATGGCATCGGACGCCGCGCGGGCAATACCGCCAACGACCTCAACCAGTTCCTCAACCAAACCAACAGCCAGACGAAGAACCTGCTGGTTTCCGCCGATCCCGCCGCCCATGTATGGGTCAACGATGTCGAAGTCCAGAACTTCAACGGATCGGTGACTTATTCCGTAGCAAGTCCCGGCATATATGGCGGCTGGGTTCCTTGGCACGTTCTGGCCGTTCTCACAGGCGAGGGTGAGGGCACGTACAAACCCAATCAGCTTTACAATCCTCTTGCCAATCCCGATGCCAAGGCCGAGCAAAACGGGTCCGTCTGGGTGCCGCCCGCCAGCGAGTCGTTCACCTTCGATGCCGACGGCAACCGGGAAAGCAGCGCGCTCTGGAACTATGGATGGAACGGACGCAACAAACTAGTCCGTTCCGCCACCAAGAATTACAAGAACAGCACCGTTCCCCAAGGCTATGACATCACCTATGATTACGACGCCGAGGGCAGGCGATTCAGGAAGAACATCGATGTTTATCAATACGGCTCCGTCGTGTCGCAGGACCGCGTCACCTTCGTCTGGGACGGCCCGGATCTGATCTACGAGCGCCACCAGCTTCCCAGCGGGCTCACCACACTGGAACGCAAATACGTCTGGGGACCGGACATCGCGAACGGAAACGCCGGGGGCGCGGGCGGGCTGATGCTGATCCGCGAAACACGCGGGACTACCACCACCGATCTCTATCCGCTCTATGATGGATCAGGGTATGTCGTCGCGCTGGCAGACAGCAGCGGCACTCTCCAGGCCCAGTACACCTATGGCCTGTTCGGCGAGCTGATCAAGTCATCCGGCCCGCTTGCGCAGAGCAACCCCTGGAGATACGCCACCAAATACTTCGACGTGGAAACCGGTCTTTATGACTTCGGTCAGCGCTACTATGACCCCGTCAGCGGCCAATGGCTGAGCCGCGAACCGCTCGGCGAGGATGAGTCACTCAACCTCTATGCCTATTGCCACAACGATCCGGTCAACAACGTGGACGTGCTTGGGCTGGCTCAAGTGGCTGTGAATTCGGACCATAGTCTCACTGATTTCGGCGTCGCGTTGGCGGAAGTCGCGAAGTCGGACCCGAAAGCGGCACGAAGCCTTTTGCTTGCCGCCCAATTGCAGGCGGAGGTTTCGGGGTCGGGCATCGACAAGCTGATTGGCCATGGCAGCAGTGACGACGCCAGAGCCACTTCACGCGGCATCAGTGACGCCGTGGGTCGGGCGTTTGGCGACGGCCGCGACGAATGGCTCAAGGTTGGCAATGCGGCGGGACTTGGAGCGGGAGCAACGCTGTGGAGCACCGAACTTCCCGGCAAGGATTCGGTGGCTTCGAGAATATTCGATATGGCTTCTCCATCACTCGCTGCGGCTCGTCAGCAGACTGGGGCTGCGCGCAACGATTCACCCGGGCATTTCACGGCGGGGGAAATCGCGTTGGAAGCTTCATACCTCATCCCCCGCTTGGGAGTTGGAATTTTCAACGCGCTTGCATTGCCGCGTGTCACCACAGGTCAGGAAGTCGTTTTCAATGGTTGGACAAGTCGCCCCAGCCTCAATGAAGTATCCACTACGCATCGCTACAGTGAAGCCGCCTTAACCTTGGTGCCGATGCTCAAGCTAGAAGGAGCCGTGGCGGAGAGCACATCCAATATCGTCTATCGTGTGATACGGGCAGATGAAAATCCCATGCTCGGATTATTCGCGAAGAACCCAGCAGCTGCTTATTCTGTTGAAGGCCATATTATTAATGGGAGCCGACCAGGATGGGCTTCCCAGTTCATCTCGACAACGCGAAATGTGAGTGTAGCCCAAGCGTGGGCCGCCAAAACCGGCAATCGAGTCGTTGCAATTGACTTGTCTCGGATTGATGGGGCTATCATTGATCTATCTACGGAAGCAGGTCGAAACTCATTCTTACGCGGAATCACCGCGAAAAACTTCTCGGCCGCCTCCTCAGAAGTCTTGATTCAAGGTGACGTGCCTGCAATTGCTATTAAATTATTTGGACAATAATAATATGATGCCGATGAAATCCGTCGAACGATTAAGTTCTGCAATGAATGAGTTTCTTGTTCCACTGAGAATGGGGGAGGGGTTCCTGTCTGAGAAATTCGACACGGTTTGTCATGTCATAAAGGAATTGGAATTGGAGTGGAAGCAGCAGCAGGTGATTCCGAAGTCAGCCGCGATGATCTTCATTGATGCTCAAGCTGCAATGGTTTCGAGCAGCTATCTATACTCATCTCAAACATCGTATATTCAAGAAAAGGCCGATATGCTGAGCGATCTGATGAGGATGTGCTGTGAGTGATATTGATCTTTGTTGACGACGCTGATTTTCATCCCACCCCTTCAAGCGACCTTCCAACCGGTCGGCGCGGCGGCGCTATTCGCGCCATCCGCACATGTCCGGGCGTGAATGAACCGGCCTTCAAGGTGTCACGATGAAGGCTGGCACACGAGGAACGGGGCGAGGTGATATTGAAATCGAAATAGTGAAGCCACCACCACCCGAAACGCCGCCTACAATCCCGCATGACTGAGCTTGGAGTTACGCCACCTAGAAACCACGGCGAGCGCCGGGTTAAGGTGACCCAATAATGGGCCAGCTACGTTATCGGGTCCCCGATAACTACTGGCAAGGGGGGCACTCCCCCTTTGAACCCCCTGACGGTGACCCACCCTTGACAGGTGAGGCACCGGACGAACCCGGGCGCATGAACGCGCCCTCCCCGGAGTCATCATTTAGGCGCAGTTTGTGGGAGGTGCGGGTGGCGCCCATTGTCCGAGCTAAAAAAAGCGCCGATCTTCCCCGCCACGCCTCCCGCCAACCCTCAACGGGATTGACGGGAGGGCTTGATAACTTTTCAACGATCCGTCGTTCACGCCGCCATGGCCGGTACCACCCCCGCCTTTTCGCCGCGGTCATCCGCGATCTCCCCGGCAATCCGGCAGGGCATGATGAGGCAGAACCTGCCGCTGGGATGGCGGCAGACGCCGGGGGTCAGGCCGTCGCTCAGGCACAGGGTCGATCCGATCTCCAGGGCGTCGGCCAGAAAACGCGGATTGAACGCGATGACCGGCGGATTGCCATGGATCTCGACCGGCACCCGCATCACGGCGGTTCCGCTGGATTCGGTGCTTTGGGTCAGCGTGAGCTGGCCGCGCTTTTCCCAACTGAGGCGTACGGCGTCCCGGGTGTCGGGCAGGGCTCGTAACCAGGCGATCACTCCGGGCCGACGGTCGCCGGCGATGGTGACCAGTTCCGGCACCAGGTGCGGAATAACCATCCGGTAGTTCGGATAGTTGCCCGCGATGGTTTTGGACACCATCAAGTGCTTGCCGGAGCGGATGGCCACGTTCAAATCATCGGCAGCCTCCGAAACCGTAATTTCCGCCCCTTGCCCAGTGAAATCCGGGTGGGCCAGGACATGGACGGCGGCGTTGGCCAGGATGAACGGGACAGGCGGAACCACCGCCGGAGCGCTGCCGAGCTTGCGGCCGTCGGTGGCGATCAGGGTTCCGCCGTCTTCCGGTGTGAACAGGACGCCGTTGAGCACATAGCGGGTCTCATCGGTCGAAGCACAGGCAGCAACAACAGCCACGCTTTCCATGGTGTAGGCCGGAACGGTTGTGGATGTGCCAATGACAGTCGGGCGTGCCGGGAATTCCGCCACGTCCAATGTGGGATGGGTGGACTCGACCTGGATGCCGCCGCATTGGGCGCTGACATGGAGCACCTGACGCTTCTTGCTGCCACGGAGCGTGAAGGTGACCGTGGTGTTCCTGTCGGCCCGGGTGGCAGCCGCCATGGCTCCTGCCGGGATTAAAAAGGTGACAGGATCATTGGGTTCGGGTTGTGCGTCAGTGCGGGTTTCCAGCCAGTGGTCCAGATCCGTGACCGCCAGGGTGATGCCGTTGGCATCGGGGGTGGCGAGGATGTGAGTGATCACGGGCAGGGTGCCGCGGGTGTAACGGACGCGGCCGAGCAGTTTCCTGGCATCGCGCAGGAAATTCGAGGATAGTTTCATGGTTTGTAGGAGTTATGGTTTGGTTGTTGCGGGCGGCGATTTGAAAAGCGCATGATTTGGGCGGTTTGAAAAGCGCATGGTGTTAGAGGGGCATCTACTTCAAGAGCTTCTAACGAAACTCTTCTTCCTTCGTCTTCTTCGCCGTCTTCTTCCGGGGTGAAGGGGGCGGGTTTTCTTCGTGGATCCGGGGCGTGCAAGAGCGGTGCCAGCGGGTTGTTCTGAGCCCACAAATGAGTTCGAAAACCACGCCTAAGTGTCTGCATTGCAAAGAAGAGTACCACCGCGATCCCCGCAATGGGGGGCGTCAACGTTATTGCGCGAAACCGGAGTGCCAGCGGGCCTCGAAGGCAGCCAGCCAACTGCAATGGCTGAGCCGGCCGGAGAACCGGGATTACTTCCGCGGCGGGGAAAATTGCGAACGTGTCCGGATGTGGCGTTTGGCCAATCCCGGCTGCCGTCGCTCCAAAAAGGCCGCCCCAAAAAGTGTGTTACAAGATACCTTGATTCCTCAAGTTATTGAAAACGTGCCAGTTATGATGCCTGCGGCCTCAACCTGGTTACAAGAGATCTTGTTTCCACAACCAGCTATGTTTGTGGGACTTATCTCGGTTTTGACCGGTTACGGGTTACAAGATGACTTAGCGGCTTGTGTCCGCACATTCATCAGTCGCGGCGAGGACATCCTCGGTCGCCAGGCGGCACTCGGCAGCGAGCAGACCGCCCAGGCCGGTCAGAGTGCCGATCTCACATAAGCCGCCTCCAGAGGGGATTCTGGGCGTATTGGCGGCCTTGCAGACGACCAAATCAGACCCTGGGCAACACGCGTCGAGTCCCGCCCAGGAAATGTCAGTTAGAGCATGCGCTTTTCAAATCGCCCGTATCATGCGCCATTCGCGCCGCCGCCCTCAGGTTGTCGGTTATTGGTGGAAAAGGGTCGGACTCGTCGGACGTGTCTGACTGATCCGACCCTCTTCACTTCGTTGCGGCTTCTACCTCTCAGGCTTGATGTAGGCGTTGACGCCGACGATGACGGGCAGGCCGTTGACGCGGGCTTCGGTGGGCTGGTTGCCGTTGCTGCTGGCGACCGTGAGGGTCTTCCCGGATGAGGAAGGGCGCGGGGGGTGCAGCGGGATTTCGATGTGGAGGACGTTGTCCTTGATGGTGGTTTTCATGGGGTTGGTCATTGGTTGATCGGTTGATTGGTCGGTTGGTCATTGGTGGGAGGAGAATGAGGCGGGCGGTCTCGATCCATTCGATGGCCTCAGTAATGGCCTTGGGTGGAGAGGGGTGGACACTTTTTCTATGTAGATGTACCAAAAACAAATAGTACGAGTACGTGGAGGTACATGCAGTACGCCAGATGTCGCCTATGGTGTCCACCACTCCACCCCGGGCACAGCACGTAGGCGATGTCCTTGCGTTGCTTGAGCGCATGGGATTCCTGTTCGGTGAGTCCGATGAACTCGGACGCCCGGAACGAGATTTCGTCGGGGTAGAATGTGAACAGGCTCTTGGAGGAGCCGTCCTCGAACGTGGCGACGACCTCCGGCATGGGATCGAACATGCCGAGTGGCATAGGCCGTGGCATGGGTGTGATGATGGCGCTGATGATTTTCATGGGTGGTTGATTAGTTGATGGGTCATTGGTCATTGGTGAAGAATGGGAGGCATTGGAGTTATGGGTTACTGATCACTGATCACTGAATACTGATCACTGATCACTTCTCTGGAAAGTTGGCCGCCATGGAGCTTGTTGATTCCATGGCGGCCCGTGTTGCCCCGGTCGCGCTGAGGGCGCGTCGTGCGGCCGGGCTTGCCTCTGGCTGTGCCTTGCCGAAGCGGGGGTGGATGATGGCTTGGTGACCGGCTCAGGCGGCGGCTTGGGCCTCCGCCTTGTATTTGAGCTGGTCGGTCGTGCATTCCGCGGCCGGAATGTCTGTGCGCGGGCCGATGTAAACCGGCTGGTAGATGGAGCCGCTCTGCCTCAGGGCGTATAGGAATTTCACGTCAATCACAGTCCCCATTTGGGGAATTTCATGGTTCACCGGGATGGTGACGTTGCCGGCGGGAACCAGGGTGTCGGCATTGCCCTCGCCATCTCCACTGTAAAGTCCGAGCGAGACGCTGCGCCTGGCATTGCGACCGGTGACGACGAACGACGCGCTCTCGACGAACTTGAACTTCAACTGAGGTCCACCGGAGTTCGGGCGGCCCGGGCTGAACGGCGCGTCCAGATCCTTGAAGACCACGCCTTCGCGGTTGTTGCCGCGCAGCGATTGATATGTCTTTGCCTTGTCTGCCGGCCCGATCACCGCAGCCACGACCCGCAGCGCGGAATAGTCACCATCGATCAGCGTGACCAACGCCGCATGGCGGTCGCGATAGGCGTCGCCCCGGAGATCGGTGCCGTTGAGTTCCAGCAGATCGAAGACATGCAGCGTGTCGCCCACGGCCTCGCCGTCGATCAGGACATCCAAGGGGATAGATGCCACGGCCTGGCGGATCGGTTCGGGCAGGGCGATGACCAATCCCCGGCGGTTGATGCCGGTGATTTCATTTCCCTGCTTGCGGACCAGCAGGCGGCGGCCGTCGTATTTTTCCTGGAGGCAATGTTGGCTGTCGCCAAGCAGCCGGGGCAGCTCGGATTCCTCGACCGGATTGAGGAGTTGGCAGCGGATGCCGCTGTCGCGCCCTTCGTCGCCGGTGAGTTGATATATCGTCGCCCCGTTCCCGCCGGACTGGTAACCCTTGGCGAGCTTGGACGCGACGAGCTTGTCGAAAACCTTGGTGGCTTCCGCTAGGGAGACCGGAACCGCGGTCTTGGTGCCGGTGTTCAGCATGCTGCCGCGCCGGCCGAAAGCGAAGGTGACGATGAAGCCGTCGCCCTTGGGTTCGATGGCGGCTTGATATAACTTGTCCGAATTGCCCTCGCGGAATTCGAGGGAGGCGGATGCGATGGGTGTGATGGGAGTGGGTGTGGTGGTTTGGATCATGTTGTTGTTGGTTTCGGTTGATGTTTGGTTGGTGGTTGTTCGGGGGGATGGAAAAATCGGGGTGACACCAATTGGTGTCAGTCGGCCGCCACGAAGACCGGGGTGCGGATCTCCATGGCGGCCTGTCATGGCCCGGACGCGCTTGGACGTTTCGTGCGACCGGGCGGGTGGGGAGTTATGGAATTATGGATTCATGGATTTGAGCGCATCCTTCAGGGGGCTGCCGGTTCAGCAGGGTCGTCGTAGCCGAAAACCTCGCTGGCGATCACCAGCACCTCGCCTTCGTCGGCCGGAACATCATGGGACGTTCCCGCTTTGAAGCTGGCGTTTCCGGCGAACGAATTTCCGGGCTCGCAGTAGGTGAGCCCGAACGAATCGTCAGGGAACATCGCGGAGAGTTTTTCAAGCGCCGCGATGGGCGGACTCCAGGCGGTGTCGAAATACGCGGTGCCCACGTCGAGCAACTCGCGGGCGACCCGCAGTTGGTCGGATTCGTCCAGATCCCACTTGGTTCCCCAGGCGTCGATATACAGTTGGATGACTCCCATGTGATCGGCGGATGGCGCCGGTTCGGCAACGGGATGGATTTTTCCGAAGGAGAAGCCGTGGTCCTTGAGATAGGCGCGGAGTTCAGGTGTCGCGCCGGACACCGTCAGTTGGTTGTTGCACCAGTTGGGCATAATCGGGTTGGTTCGGTTGTCGGGTTGGTTGTTGGTGGTTCGGGGAGAGGTGGAAACGTGGTGGCGCCAATTGGCGTCGGGCGGTCGTGGCGGAAGGCGGAGAGCCCCGTGACTCCTGAAGGCAGGTGCGGAAACGGGGGGATCCCCATGAAAGAGGATTTCAGCAATTCGGCACGGCGGGGCTTTGGGCTTGGCGTGTCGTCCGTGGCGGGTTACGAATCAATCCATGAACGGACATCCAAGAAAAGCGACTCACCTCCGGCGACTGATCCCCGTTACACCAACGGCGGCTTGTCCGGGAGCGCTGCCGCGCGCTGCTCAATAAACAATGTTCGGCTCATCATAATGAGAAAACACCGATGGCGCAGCCTATCCATTCTGCTCTGCTTGACGGGGGGCGTGGTCGGAGTTGGCTCTTTTGCTCCGGGACCTATTGAGGGCGTCTGGTATCCTCGGTTTTTGGACTGCATGTGTACTTCAAGGAATCTGGTAGAGTTTAAGGACGGCATAGCGGTGCTCTCCTCTAGTCATATGGAGAGGTATTCGAGGGGACCACGTGGAAGGTATTCAAAAGAAAACGGGGTATGGGTTTGGAGGGTACCCGGAGCCAAACCCGAAGCAGGGATGGAGTTGTACCCAACATGGTTCTTTATCCGGATCGTCGACCGGACCAACGGAGAACAGTATCGGGGGCATCGCATATTGTGGCCTCCATCAATTCGTGAGGCCCGAGCAAACGAGAAGGTGATCCCATTGAAGGAATCGCAGAAATAGCCAAGTGACAAGAATGAGAGCCCGCGGCATTGTTCCCAATGCGAGAAGCTAACCAAGGACCGTTAATGGAAACCGTCTTACCCAATTCCATCAAGGCCGCTGAACGGAAACGACCGTTCCTGCCTTGGATCTGGAAACCCCTGTTAGTGGGTTGTGGATCACTGGGCTTGCTTCTGCTAGCGACAGTCTTCAGGGAAATTGACTTTCTGGCATGGCCCGCACTGGCGGGAGTGGGCGCCACGCTGCTTTATTTTCTCATCCAATGCGTCGCCAGACTTCTTGAAAAACGATGGAAGAGTGCTTTGTTCGCCTTCCTGAGGTTGTCGGGACTGGCGGTTCTTGTGTTTCTGACCATGGGAGCGATGATGATGTTTGCGTTTTTTGGTCCGTCGGAGGACCACTTCGCCGACAACCTGACGATTCCTGAAGGTAGGCTGAAAGGGGCATCGGAGACCCGCATGACATGGTCACCGGAATCCGCGGAACGATTCGGTGCCAAGGCGGGATTCACAATCTATGAGGGCGATTGGGGCAAACCCTACGCTGCCCGCTTCGAAGTGTGGTTCAAACCCGACTCGGGAAAAACCGAACGCAAGCTTGCCGAACGTATCTTTAAGATCGAGGGCTGGCAGAGATAATCCACCCTGGGTCGGGGCAGCGGGATCGCTCCCGCCACCCTTCTCCAATGGTGAAACCCATACCTCAGTTCTCCTGGCTGATGCGCCGGCCGTTGCGCGGTGCCAGTGCGGACGCCGCATGGCTGGCGGCCTCGCGGGCGCGACCTTTCGCCCAATGGCGCAGGGCCGCGATCTGTCCATCCATCAACTGCGCAAGCGGCACGGTATGCGTGATGGCGTCCAGGATGTCCTTGGGACGCGGTTCCCGGCCGTCGGCATACGCCTCGTGCATGGCATCCACAAACACGGCCTCGATCTCGGCACCCGTGAACTGTTCGCAGGCCCCGGACAGCG
>Ga0118677_10004744_pt1 | contig 24447 bp, 17 predicted proteins | sample AliMusrvi5mmetaG_FD_86154 | JGI IMG/M metagenome (GOLD analysis project Ga0118677, IMG submission 86154)
AAGAGATTGTTTTGCAACCGCAGGATCGACCGGCTCCGAAATATTCTATCCGTTTTTCGGTCATTGGAATCAACCACAACCACATTTATGGCATGGTCGATGCGCTGACAAAAGGGGGTGGCCAATTGGTTTCTGTCTACTCCAGGGAGCCTGAATTGTTGCCTAATTTTTCCAAACTCTTTCCAAATGCCAAAGTTGCAAAAAGTGAAGCGGAAATCCTGGAGGATAAATCCATTCAACTGGTCGCCAGTGCAGCCGTTCCTGTCGACAGGGCCCCACTTGGCATTCGTGTCATGCTTTCGGGAAAGGACTACATGACAGACAAGCCGGGCATTCTGACTTTTGAACAATTCAAGGAGGTCAAGAAAGTTCAGAAAAAGACCAACCGCATCTATTCCATCGTTTACAGCGAACGACTGAGTAATCCTGCCTCCGTGAAAGCTGGAGAATTGGTTTTGTCGGGAGCCATCGGGAAAGTAGTTCAGACACTGGGTATCGGACCCCATAGAATCTCCCCAAAGTCCCGTCCCGACTGGTTCTGGGAGCCCGAAAAGGCTGGTGGCATCCTTTGCGACATTGGTTCACATCAGTGTGACCAGTTCCTTTTTTACACACAATCCAGGCAGGCAGAGGTAAGTTATTCCCAAATTGGCAATTTCAACAATCCAAAATATCCCCATTATTGTGATTTTGGCGACATGAGCGTACGCAGTCCGCACGCAACGGGTTACATCCGTATCGACTGGTTTACGCCGGATGGTCTGGATATGTGGGGAGATGGCCGTATGTTTATTTTAGGGACGGAAGGATACATTGAGATGCGCAAGTACATTGACATTGCCGGGCGCAAAGGGGGAAATCATCTTTTCCTTGTGAACCAGAAGGAGACAAAATACTTTGATTGCACCCAGGTCCATATGCCCTATGGCGAACAACTGGTGAGTGATGTGGTCAACCGTACCGAAACAGCCATGTCACAGGATCATTGCTTTCTGGCGACAGAACTGGCTTTGACGGCTCAAAAAAGAGCTTTCAAATTAAATGTCTGAAAAGACCCACCATTTGTCTCTTAGGCAGAATGGTTAATCTAACAAAAATGAAAAAAGAGTTGCAACGATTTAAAATGGTTGCAACTCTTTTTCGTTCGACGGCAAACATTGGCTATTAACCCGTCCTACTTCCTTGCCAGTTTTGTTGCAGCCTAGAGCCTTGACAGAAGCAAAAATTATTTCTCGAACTGACTCTTCTTGATTTTGTAATAATTCTGCAGCACAAAGAATGCCTTCTTTTTATCTCCCGTCTGCGAGACTAGGCCCTTGCGGTTCCAGCCATCCTGGATATCAGGCAGCAATCGTCTGGGTGAGCGGAAATCGGCCAGAATCCAGGGAGTCATTCCCCGTAGTTGCGGAATTTTTTCCAGCATTGGGAGACTCTCCTTGTACAAATCCTCCTGAAACTCTTCCGTCCAGCGGGCATCCTTTGAACCGTGGTTGCCCTGCAGGGCATCTCCCCCGAATTCCGAGATCATCACCGGTTTGTCAAATTTGATTTCGAAAGCCGCCGTCTTGCACTTTTCGGGTAATCCTTCGTACCAACCAATGTATTGATTGAAGCTGATGATGTCGACAAATTCCTGCAACGGATCGTCAACCAGCTGGACATTCGCGGTTCCTGCCTTTGCTTTCCGTTCCAGCGCTGCGCTGACGAGGCGGACAGGATCTAGCTGACGTGCGGTAAGGATCATTCTTTTCAGAAAATCGGTGCGTTCGGGAGAAACTGGAGTTTCATTGGCGACCGACCAAATAATTACGGAAGCCCTGTTCTTGTCACGCGTGATCTCGTCTGTCAACTGGGTCTGTGCATTCTTGAAGGTTTCTTCGTTTTTCCATTGGATGGTCCAATAGACTGGAACCTCCGACCAAACCATGATTCCCAGTTCATCGGCCACCCGGATCATGTTCTCGTTGTGAGGATAGTGCGCCAGACGAACAAAATTGCAACCCAATTCCTTGGCCCAGCCAAGCAGCATCTGGGCATCCTCCCTGGAATAGGCTCTTCCACCACGAACTCCATTTTCCTCGTGGATGCAAATTCCCCGCAAAAATTGCGGTTTACCGTTGAGTAAAATCTCTGTTCCCTTTACCTGGAGGGTACGGAATCCGATCTTGTCCACGAGAACCTCGTTGTTGTGGACAATTTTCACCTCGTACAGGTAGGGATTCTCGGGTGACCAAAGTTTAAGATTCGCGGCAGCGACAGTAGCAGTAGCCTTTCCTTCCCTATCCGAGGTGCAATTCACTTTGATTTTTGCTTCCGGAATTTCTACAGTAAGCGGCTGATTGGCAACATCCGATCCGTTTAAGCTCACCGACACTTCTACCTTGTTTCTATCATTTTTAGCCAGTTGAATGTAATAGTCCTGCACGAAAGTGCCAGCTACCTCTACAATCTTCACATCCCGGGTGAGTCCGCCGTAGTTCCACCAATCGGTATTGATGGTAGGTACTTTTTCGAGTCCGCGGGTATTGTCAACCTTTACAATCACAAAATTTCCTTCAGTTTTGAGTTTGCCTGTCACCTCAAAATTGAATGGAGTGAAGCCACCGATGTGCTTACCCAATTTTTTGCCGTTCAGGTAAACATCTGCCTCATAGTTGGCTGCACCAAAATAGATAAACTGACGACTGCCGGCAGTTGGGGTCGGATAGTCAAACTTCTTGTAGTACCAGACGGAGCCTTCGTAATAAAAAAGTTTTTCCTTTTGGGAGTTCCAGTCTCGTGGAACAAGAAGGTTATCAGATTTGTCAAAATCGTACTCCACCCGATCCGAAGGATTTTGTGCCTTGTACCCAAGAAACAGGGTTTCCGCGGTGCTTGGATTGGCCTGCTGGTCCCTGGCATCTCTTCTGTAATCATAATATCCTGTCTGATAAGGATCTACTACATATTTCCACACGCCATTCAGGTTTAGGGAATTTCTGTTTTCGATGTTGATAATCTGACGTTCCTGACCTACAGCCAGCATGTTAGAGAACAGAAGAAAAAGGGAAATAAAAGCAACGGATACTAGTTTCATTTTAGATGTATGTTGTTGAAGGCAGGATTAAGTTGTTCCGCCAAAATATTGGTTATGTGATAATTATAGATGGTAGCTTATAGGGTGGATCCTTAAATATCTGTGAGTTGGCAAAATTCAATTTACTTTTTTGTAAATCAGCTCAATGCCTTTTCCTGTTTTCAGATTACCGGAATACCTTTTGTCAACCGGATTATTCCAGTGCTCAGTAACCCCAAGACTGCCGAGTCGGGTGCCATCCCGTTCAGGGTCATAAAGGGTACCTGACGGAGGATTACCTGCCAAAGCGCATTCATTGAGGTAGTAATCGCTGAACTTCATATCCGGTGCATCGGGCCATTCGGCCAGGGCAAAATCGAGCACTACAGAATCGATGGCAACTCCATCCTGCGAAGCAAACAAACTGCCGGGCCAATTGTCGTTGAATGGAGCCAGCGCCCATTTGAAGGCCGGCACCCTGTCGACGAACTTGTTGCTGTAGATGCCATCAATTAAAAACAACATGGTTTTTGCCCCAAGATCCTTGTGACCAAGATAGTCCGGATATACCAGGTATTTGAATGAGCCATCCCTGTTTTGACTGAAACCACTGGAGTGGGCATTTTTGTGCCAGTCGTCTTCGATGCTGGTGCATCCAAAATAGTTTTTCGCACAAAGCGTCACACCCTGACTGACGTGTCCCTTCATCAGGGCCAGATTGATCAGGTAGTCTGCTTCCACCACGCAGGTGGCCAAACCTGTTGCAACTTTGCCATTGTCAATGGAATAAGGTATGGCGTTGGCCACAAAATTGGCCTTTTCGCGACCATCTCCCCCATTGTGATCCACAAAATGCACTTTTGGATAGGCCGTATGGCATTTGTCAAAAATGTTGTTGGTGACAAACCGGCTGGGATCTGTCACAGTAATGTTTTCGGGAGCAACACCCGCTTCGTTCACCAAACTCCTGATCAGCGACAAGACGAGTTGTGGATTCGCATTGATCTCGTTGGTATTTTCGTGCGAATGGGTATTGTTCAGGTTGACTTTCACAGTGATCTTTTCACCTGCCTTGTAGCCATCCTTTGAGTTCCTTTTTGTTTTATTGAAGAAATGAAACAGTTCGTCCCACGCCTTTTTCTCATTTTTATTCCCTGTCAGATTGGTCAGTGTCTCAGAAAAGAGTTTATTCGTCTCAGCCTGGTTGTTGAAACGATCTTCCCACCAAAATCCGGTTTGGCCGTCCCAGGTGGCGATTTTCTCGTTATGGCCCCACGCCACCCTGCCGGGATGAATTCCCCGGGCAACACCCAGCGGACTATTGGCCTTGTACCAGATTTCCAGTTTACCAGTGTCTGCAGTCGCATCTGAAGCAGATTTAGACAGCAAAAGGGAGGTTGCGGCCAAAGCAAGCACCATAAAAAGGGAGGCCGCGAGGTACCTGGTTTCCCGCCAACGCTGAAGTACTTTTTTGAAAGCAAGGGTGGTGCCTGAAAAAGCCAGCAGCCAGATGACAAAACCAGACATCAGTGGAGCTGCTGCACGCATACAGGGATAATAGGCACGCTGAGGTTTTGGAATAACCCTGGCAAGAAACCAGATCGTCGATGAAAAACCCAGTAAAATCAAGGATATTCTGGAAAAAATTGGTTTTCTGATCAGGGAATTTATTCCAACAATCAGGGATAAAAATTTGTTCTTCATTTTTTTACAAGTTTAAAATCAAGAAAATCATAGTTCATATTACCATTCGAAACTGTTTTCAAAGTCAGGAGGTGTTGACCCTTTTTTAATTCAACAACTGTCAGGGAATCTATTTTGTTCCAATGATGCCACTGTCGCCAGGCAATTGGTTCTTTTTCATTTCTCGTGGAGGAAATTTTCATCTCCCCGGTAAGTGGTTTTCCATCCAGATCGAGTGCAATGCCCCCATCTCCGCTCGCTGTATACATCAGGCCAATGGAGTAGAATCCGGATTTTTTAACCTGTACGGAATAATTAATCCATTCTCCCGGGACGGTCCATCCAACATAAAGCCTGCCCATTTGTGGTTCAACAAGATTGAATGGATTGTTGTCTATCTCATTGGGTTTGGTAAAGGAGATATCGACGCCCTCCGCCATTCTGAATTCATTCAGGAAACTTCCATTGGCAGGATTGAGTTTGCCACTTCCATTGTTGACAGGATCACTGTCGTGGTAGGCAACACCTTCCCCACCCTGATCGTAGCATTCACATTCGATCCTTCCTGGAATAAGCTGTGATACCTTGTTCCAGGCATTCCCTTTGTAAGGTGATTGCGCAAAAATATCACCACTTTGCAAGAGCAACAGAATCAGGGTAATGATTACCCAAAAAGGCAAAATTCGAATATTCCTAACTGGATTGCTCATAGATCGAATGGTTTAGTATAAAAAAGGCACAATACATTCATCCGGTTTCAGACATAAGCATATAGCCAAATCCGTATCTCAATTGGGACGAGAGGCTACATTTCCAATATGAACTTCCGAAGTGGGAACGCTATTGTTGGTTAATTTGTCAGTTTTTCTTGCAAATCTCGGTGGAACCGCCTCATTTGAAAACGGTTGTCCTATCGTTGGCTATGCCAAGTACCGAAAGGTACAGAAGCTTGGCAGCATCTTCCATGATTTCTGGTGTCAAACCATCTACATTATCCAGCGGATGGTGGTAATAGACCGTTTTGACGGTGCCCGAAGTGTAGAGGTGGAGTGTCTGGTATCCAGCCTTTTCAAATATGGCTCCGTCCGTCCGGGGACGTCCATAGCTGATATGTGCTTCCGAGGCGTCGAAATCGCGGTGAATGTACTTTTTATTGGAATCCGAAAAATAGTTCAGGATGGCTGGATGCGATTTGCCATTGGCCAAAAATAGTCCGGTTCCATTTCCTACCATATCCAGGTTGATCATGAAAACCACCTTCTCCTTTGGCCAGATGGGCGACTCCACATATTTTTTGCTTCCAAACAGTCCGCACTCCTCTCCACCAAAGAAAATGAAAATAACGGTTCGGGCAGGCTTGATGCCTGAGCTGGCAAGCGCTTCAGCTGCCGCAAGAATGTCACTGGAGCCTGAACCGTTGTCGAGTGCCCCGGGAAACAGACAACCCGGACTTCCCACGGCATCGAGGTGTGCGCCGAGTACAATGGCTTCATTTTTCAAGACTGGATCGCTTCCTTCAATGACACCAATGACGTTGCAGGATTTTCCATCCGGAAAATATTTGGAGGAGGCGGTGATCTGTACCTTTTTATCCAAAGCAAAGGAATTGGGCTTCATACTCTTTGTAATGAAAGCCCTGGTCTCGGCATATTTCTTGCCACTACCGGCAAAAAGTTCTTCCGCCACTGGTTCACCGATGTGCGCATAGACAAAACCTTTTAGAAAAGAGGTATTGGGATTGGCAATCTTGCTCACGTAAAGGAGTCCAATGGCCCCAAGCTCCTGTGCGTGCTGAAATTTGTACCTGTGGTAGCTGTACGGTTCCCATTTGAGCTGCAGACTGTCGTTACCACCATAGGGAACGCCGGTTTCCATCAGCACGATTTTTCCTTTTACATCCAGATTTTTGTAATCATCGTAACCGAGATTGGGCGCCGTGATGCCGAATCCAACATACACCACCTCTCCGGACACTTTACCGGATGCCGTATTTGAACCTGGATAGAAATCATCCGGAAAGTGGTACTCCTTGCGTGGGTTACTTTTCCCTGCCAGAAGGGTAACTGTTCCTGGCGTGAGGATCTGGCTGTATGCATTTGGAAAATACTGGAAATAGCTGCTGTCGCTGATTCCCGGCTTCAAACCTGCCAATTTCAATTTCTCGGCCACCCATTTTGCTGCATTCAAATAGCCAGGTGAACCGGATAGTCGGCCTCCGTACTTCGCGGAGGTCAGTTCCGTGTCGTAATTGAGCAGGTCGTTGCTCGAAATGGAATGAAAAGTCTTGAGGAGGATTTTCTCCTGATCCTGTGCATAAACATTGGCGACCACCAAACACAAAAAGAGTACAGTTAAAAATCTTGAAGCCATTTCTGATCAAATTTACTTGAGCTAAAGGTAGCAAAATCGCTAACAAGAACTAGTATAAATTGATACCCAAAGCAGCTTTTAGTTTGTAGGCAATGACGACTCTTTCGATGCGGGCTTTCAGCAAAAGCAAGCTACTTTCAGAAACCGCATTCTCAGCATCCAGCAAATCAAGATTGGTGAGCGTTCCGGATTTAAATCTAAGATCTGCAAGTTCAAGGGCCTTTTTGGCCTGCGAAAGCTGCATGCTGAACAGTTCGGTCTTGGAAATTGCGGCTTTCAAAGCATTGATACTTTCCATCACTTCGTTGGTAACAGTCCTTCTGGTCTGGTCTGCCTCCAGACTATAGGAGCGAATCGCCGAACCTGCCATTTTCGTATTCAGGTCATTGCGGGAGGCATCATAGATTGGAATAAGCAAGCTTAACCCAATGGCATAATTGGCTTTTGGTTTGTCAAGTTCAGGGATGTATCCATTCTTCCAGCCACCGCTGGCAAAGGCAGAAAGAACCGGATTCTCGTGTTTTTTCAACAAATCCTGATAGGCCTGTGAAAGCATCACTTTCTTCTCAGAAATCTTGACCTCATTTCTGTTGTTCAATGCAACTGCAATCAATGAATCTTCAGAGAAAGGAATCAGGTCGGAATGGAGCAGGTTTCTGACACGGTGCTTCGCGGTAGCAGGTTCTCCCAAAAGCATGTTCAGGTAGGAATTCTGGAAATTGAGAGAGGTGACCACATCCGTTTTTTGACTCTCCACGTTGGAAATGCGTACTTTGGTGCTCAATATTTCGTATTGGGTAGCTGAACCCGTCTCCGTCTTCTTCTCCACGTTTTTAAGGTGTGCGGCAAGGGTTACCAGTTGTTCGTCCTTGATTGCCATGGCTTCCTGGAAGAAAAGTAAATTGTAATAGCATCCAATCACTGCTACCGACATCTTTTGTTTAACCTGTCCGATTCCAAGAGAGGACAATTCCTTACTCCTCTCCTCAAATTCGATGTTCTTTTTTGTTTTTCCGAAATCGGAGATTTGCTGGTTCATTTTTACACCGGCATCGATGTTGTCAGTTGGAGCAAGTGTAAAACTTCCAACATTGGGTAAGGTCAGTGAAGGAACAGGTCCAATGTGTGCAAAAGTACCCGAAAACATAGCATTGGGCGAATAGGCGGACCTTGCCAGCGCAATTTTCAGATCCGCAGCATTTAGAGCTTCAATAGCCTGCTGAACAGTAGGATAGGTTTGTATCACCTTATTGATGAGCGGCACCAGCTCAAGTGAATCGTTGGCATTTACCTGCCCATATCCTCTGGCTGAGAGGAATAGCACGAGCAGAAGTGCAAAAGAAATTGATTTGAATAAACGATTTATCATGACTGTTTTTTTATGCTTTCTTTTTCTTTTTTGTTCGAAGGAATAGGATGGGTACTCCACCGATCAGGGTCACCACTGATGCGATCAGAAAATCATCGTTGATTCCTTCGATATAAGCTTGTTTGGTCACATCCGACATGATCACAAACTGTGATTGTCTTTTGGCCGCCGCCATTGAACTTCCGGTACTGTGAACAAAGGATTCGCTCATCTTTTTCACTGTGGTCTGATAAGCTGGAGTATTTGTTTGCAAGGCTCCTCCATAATTCTGAGCATGGAAATTTACCCGGGTCGTCAGGAACGTTGCGAGTAGTGCAACTCCGAAACTGCCGCCCAATTGCCTGATTACATTGTTGATCCCAGAAGCCTGCGCCATCTTCTCCTTCGGAATGTCAATCAAGGAAACTGCCAGCAAGGCCGAATAGATGACACCCATTCCTACCCCCCTCAGATAGAGTGGAAACATAATGGCCGAATGTTCGGTCAGAAAAGAGAGGTGTGCATTCAGGTAAAAACTGAATGACATCAATAGAATGCCGAAAATAATTGGGATCTTGGGATTGATCTTTCCGCTTATGTAGCCCGAAATTGGTGCCACAATCCCTTGTATGATCCCTACCGGGAGGAACACAGAACCAGATTGCAGGGCAGTATATCCGAGTGAATTTTGCAAAAATAGCGGCAAAAGGAAGGTACTTCCGAACATGCCTATCCCAAAAAGGAACATCACCAGTGTGCTAATTCCAAAGTTGTAATTTCCCAGCAATCGCAGATCAATCATCGGATTTTCCGCAATAAATTCGGCGGTGATAAATACCGCCAATGCCACAATGGAAATAGCAAAGCAGGCCAAAATGTATGGCGCTTTCCATCCCTCAGAATTGGTGATGGCACTACCTTCTGTCAGTGCGTATAAAATCACAGGTAGAAAAAGACTGACGGAAATAAATCCGAGTGCGTCAAATTTACCCGTATGTTTTTGCTTGATCTCCCTCTGAATCAATATAGTAATCAGCATACCAACTACTCCTACCGGAACATTGATGTCAAATATCAACTGCCAATTGAAATTATCTACCAGATAGCCACCGATCAATGGTCCGAACGAAACGGAAGCCGCAGCTGCTACGGCCCAGAAGCCCACTGCCAAACCCCTTTGTTTCGGAGGAAATTCCCTGACAATGATGGCCATTCCCAACGGTTGAATAATACCTGCACCCAAACCCTGAATGACCCTCGAAAATATCAGCATATTCTCGTTCTCTGACATGCCGCACATAAATGAACCAAGGGTAAAGACGAGCATTCCGATAAAATACATCCGTTTGTACCCAAAATGGTCGGCCAACCAGGCAGCTGCCGGTAGCATGACCGCCAGGGCAAGCATATAGGCAGTCAGAACCCATTCAATGGTATCCAGTCCCACGCCAAATGAGGACATCATCTTGGGCAAGGCTACATTGATAATGGTTGCATCAAGAACGGCCATAAAGGTCCCAATCATGATGTTGGCCAATACAAACCACTTGTAAAAATCGTGACTCGGATGCCACATGGAATCACGGGTCCGGATGAAACGTCGAATCCTGTGCGAATGACTGGGTACCCGCATTATTTATCCTTTAGTATTTTCACCACAACAGACATGCCAGGCAAAAAGCTCATTTTTCTGATATCGGATCCATTATCGTCACTGTCGATGGAGATCTTAACCGGAACGCGCTGGGTTACCTTGGTAAAGTTGCCGGATGCATTGTTTGCAGGAATCAATGAAAAGACGGAAGCCGTTGATGCACCAATGGAAAATATCTTCCCGTGAAACCATTTGTCGCCAAAGGCATCAATGGTAAATTTTGCTGTTTGATTGAGATGGATATCAGACATTTTCGTCTCTTCCAGATAGACAATCACCCAACGCACCTTTTGGCCCGTCAGGGATAAAATTGCCTGACCGGGTGAAACAACATCCCCCGCAAGCAGCCATCTCTTGGCGATCACGCCGTCAAAAGGAGCAAAAAGTTTGGTATTTGTTAACTGTGTTTCAATCACATTGATCTGTGCATTGGCAAAACCCACTGCTGCATTGGCACTCTCTATTTGTGCCCTGGAAACAGAAAGCTGGATTTTGGCGGCATCAAGTTGCGCCTTCGCTGTTTCCCAGGCCTTTTTCATATGGTCGTACTGCTCCTTGGTGATCACATCACCAGCAACCTGAATCTTGGCACGCTCGTAATCCTCTTTGGCTTTGGCAAGACCAACATCATAGACCTTGATATTTTCATTGTCGTAATTCAACTTGGCCTTTACCTGCTGTAATTGCGCATCTGCCTGAACAAGCATCGCCTGAGTCTGATTTTTTTGAGCAATCAGATCGAGGCTGTCCAGTTCGACCAATAGACTATTTTTCCTGATGGTGTCTCCTTCATCGGCGTGTAGCCTTGCGATTCTTCCAAGTATCTTTGCCCCAATCTGCACATTGTCAGATTCAACATGCGCGTCATCTGTAGAAATGTACATGGTATAATCACGATACCAGTACCAGGTCGCAGCCACGACCAATACGACAATTAATAAGAGGGGAATGTAAATTTTAGCCCCATTTTTGGATGTTCCGCTCTGAGCCATTGTATCAGTATTTAATTCGGTATATATTTAATTGCAGTTTTTTAAAGCGGTACAAATTTAAGTGTTTTATTTTACCCTGATGCGTATCCAACTTCACTAAATAATTAACAAATAACAAAGAGAAATTGACTACCTGAATCCTCTGGAGAAATAGGAAAACTTTCAATTTCAAATAACAACATGAAATTGAGCGCAAATCAGAAAAATTTTATCTGCCTCAATTTCAGTTATATAAAAAGTTTCAATCAACCACCACCATTTCGTGAATTTTCAGGGAAGGCAACTCACACTCCATCCTCCCATCCCGGTAGTTGAATTTCAGATCCACATTTTCGGGTTGCAACCTTACTTTTTTGGGCTGAGCCTTGAGTTGCATCGTGATTTTGAGCGGACCCACCTGCGGAATTTCGTCAAATGCCATCACCCGCTCATTGTCATGCGGACCAGAAACATTGACCAGGTTCAGAATCAAACTTTCACCCTTTTTATTCAGGGTCACATCTACGAGATGCGATCCTGAAACCGTCACAGCCGGTTCAGGAAAAATTTCTTTCACCAGCGCACCCAGAAAATCTCTCAGGACAGGAGCCGACCGGTTGGTAAATGCCTTACCCATCTCAAGATGCGTTGCAGCAATCTCTCCTTTTCCAAATTTTGTGATGGTTGCAGCAATTTCTGAGGGTCCCTCCATGTGGATGGCCTGAAAATATTTTCCAAATGATTTTACCCCTGCTCCAGGCGTAACTCCCTCAGAAAGAGACATCAACTCGGCTATCCACTGGTGGTATTCCAATCCGTTGTTCTTTACCGTTGCCGGTGTTTGGACGGAAACTTTCAACTCATCCTTGAAAAGAAGAGATGAATTTGGCCCGATGAGCAGCAATTTTCCACCTTTCGAAACATAATCCAGCAATATCTTTTTAAAATCAGGGGTGATCGTCTCCCACTCGGGATAGACGAGCAAGGGATATTTGTTGATATCCTTCAACTGATGTTCAGCAACAACATCGACCACATACTGGGAGGATAAAAGGTTTTGCAAGATTCCCTTCAATGGGGTCAACTCCTTGTCAAAACCGCCAAATAGACGGTTGGTCCTGGCATAAAGAGCCTCTTTCGACAAAATTAGTCCGATTTGAGGGACCCCGGAAACGCCCTGACACCAGGGCTGCCTTTCTCGGCAAAATTTGGCAGCTTCCGAGAGCAAGGGAATCATCCAATTGTAAATGGAGCCATCCCGTTTTTGCTGCAAATAAATCTGAACTCCCCCTCCGAGCGAAATGACAGATGCCAGCTCCCGTTCGATCTGCGTAGCACTCTTGACGCACTGCGTGCCCTCTTCATTCCCGATCCAGGAGAAGCCCCACGCCATCAAATCCCATGATTTACCTTGATTCCGGATAAAACGCGATTCCAACCGGGCGCTGTTTACACTGTTCAGTGCGGAAAAATCGCCGGAGATGAAATCAACAGGAATGGACACCTGCTCAGGCATCAGGGTGGAAAAAGCCCAATTGCTGGCAACCTGGAATTTTGGATTGTATCCATGCAACGCATTCGTATATTTGGTCACATAAGCCTTGAATCCCTCACGGCTAAACTGCAGAAATTCCCTCCATCCCTGATCGCCTGGCTTACGGGGAATCTCACTGATTCCGGTAGATTTCCGGAACAGATCAAGTGTTTGTGGTGCATAATCCAATTGGTGGGCCCAGCAATCTCCATCCACCCACACGCCATCCACTCCATAGACGGAAGAGAGCTCCTTCAATTGCGGTATCAAAAGTGAATCAGCATAATTTCCAAATACCGAAGTGCTGTTCTTTGACCGGATACCATCTGCCCCGACTGCTGCCCACCAGGGATGCAGTTCGATGGCACGTGAATCCCATACGCCGGAATAGTGCAGGTAAAGAGAGACACCCCTTGAGGCAGTAACTGTACGCCATATTTTCAGTTGGTCTTTTACGAAGCCAGGAACCGGATTTCCAACTTTCGTGGGATAACTCGTGTAACCTGGATGCCCTTTGCAGTCAACCTGTATAAAATCAGGATGAACCTGATCAATCAGGTTATTCACCATCGCAACATCCACATTCTTTCCAACTTCATTGCAATCAGGACCAGCATGAAAGTCAAAATGGAGGCCAAAAAAGCTGTGTGCACGATCCAGTCTGGCAGGAACTATTGTCTGGCTTTTCGAGGCACAGGCAAAAAACAGCAACAGTACAGGTATTAATTTTCTCATGGGATAGTAGTTAATTAACAGGCACTGAAATTAGTCAAAAAATAAAAATCATGTTCAATTATTTGGACAAATGACAGATATCCTTCCTTGGAAAGGCAGAACTTTTTATCTTTGTTGGTTCCTAATTTGAATGAGTTTATGTATCCTCCAAAATTGTTGCTCGTAGCACTGATTATTTTCTGTTCCAATATACTGTCAGCCAAAGCTCCCCTCTTTACAGACAAAGAATATATTAACCATCCACCCAGAATCATCCGGACCTGTTGCGCCTTCGGCACTGATCTGAGAGTCTCGATCATTCCCGGATTAAAGTACACCATGCTGACGGCGCCAAACTTGTTGGGTACTCATCATTACCTGGGAGATAAGAGCGAAAACAATGGCATCATCTATACAAAAAGAGGTGGATTTGTAGATTTCGGTCATTTGAGGGATGTGGTCGACTGGACTGCCTACCTCTATAATCTGGAAAAAAGATGTCAGCAAGAGGGTGAATTGTCCATCCATCTGGGTTTTGAAGATGGTGTAAAAGGCCTCTTTCTGAAAATCCCGGCCACGGAGAAAGAGGAGGATTTGATCAGTCTGGCAGGCAGAATTGCTTACGACCTCTCCATCTGGCACGAAATTACCACCTGGTTTGGGGCGACTGCTGTTCCATTGGTTTCTGAAAAATTTTCCAGTTTCTCCATAGAAGATGCCTATTCAAACTTACTGGGCACCAAAATCGCTGCCGAAGCCCTTAGAAGTGATCTCCCGTTCGAAGAGGCAGTTACCAAAATTATCAGCCAAACACTTGTCGACCTGGATGCCGTTTCAACAAAGGAAGAGAGTTACCAGGCGATGGAGGCAGTCAGGGATATCTGGTGGACCAGGAAAAAACCGCTTCCCAACAATCACGTGATGCTGCAAAGAGAATTGGGCGTTTATGCGAATATGAAGCCCTGGCTGGTACCCGGATGGGAAAGCAAAAACAGCATGCCGCTTCAGATGACCTTATCGGATAAGACCTGCGACGGTATTCCCCTTTCAGAATTCTATACCCTAACCATCAAAGGTAATCACAAGATTCCGGTAAAGAAAATTTTTCACGATCGCACCAAGCGACTGATCACCCAAAATGATTTTATCCCCATCATTGATTATATTGGAACACGGATGCTGAAATCAAACATCCAATTCAGGAAGTAATCTGGTATGGTACAAAACATGGATAAAAATCAACAGAAAACCCGACTCAGGGAAAGTGCGCTTGCAAGTCATCTCGGGAAATATTTGATCGTGCTGGGATCACAGTCACCACGTAGAAAAGAGTTGTTTGCCGGATTGAATCTGCCTTTTTCAATCGAAGTGAGGGAAGTCGATGAATCCTTCCCAAAAGGCATGATCCCTGAGATGGTACCCGAATACCTGGCAAAACTAAAAGCACTCCCTTTCAGACCTGATTTTAAAAGCGAAGGATTACTCATCACTGCAGATACGATCGTACTGATTGAAGGTCAGATACTGGGAAAACCGATGGATTATCCACACGCCTATAAAATGCTTCAACTCCTTTCCGGGAAAAGGCATGTGGTGGTAACAGGGGTCTGTCTCACCTCCATCGACAAACAGATTACCTTTTCTGACCATACCGATGTCTGGTTTAAAAATCTATCCGACGAGGAGATAGATTATTACCTGACCCATTATCACCCTTACGACAAGGCAGGATCCTACGGTGTTCAGGAGTGGATCGGATATGTCGCAATAGAAAAGATCGAGGGTTCCTATTTTAATGTGATGGGCCTGCCTGTTCAGCGCCTATATGAAGAGTTGTTAATATTTTAGAATGATATAACACCATGAGAAAAATATTTTTCTTGCTGATTTGCAGTTTGCTTTTTAAAACCGGCTATGCCGTGGAGGGGATGTGGATTCCTACCCTGCTGAAAAAATACAACATCGAAGAGATGCAGAAGATGGGATTCAAACTATCGGCTCATGACATTTATGAAGTCAACCACGCAAGCATGAAGGATGCGGTGGTACTCTTCGGTTCAGGTTGTACCGGGGAGTTGATTTCGGGGGATGGATTGCTAATCACCAACCACCACTGCGGTTTTGGTCAAATACAAAAGCACAGCTCAATCGAACACGACTACCTCTCAGATGGTTTTTGGGCCCGGAATCGGGCAGAAGAGTTGATCAATCCTGGATTAACGGTACAGTTTCTGGTAAGAATGGAGGAGGTTACTAAAGAAGTTACCAAAGAAATTACGGAAGAGATGAAGGAGGATGTGGCAAAGAAACAGCTGACAGCCAACATTGAGTCCATTAAAAAATACTATTCGGGTAAAGAAAAATACCTGGTAGATGTCAAACCTTTGTTCTATGGCAATCAATATTTCGTCTATGTTTACGAGGTATTCAAAGATATCCGTCTGGTTGGGGCTCCTCCGGTATCCATCGGCAAATTCGGCGGAGATACCGACAACTGGGTGTGGCCAAGGCATACAGGCGACTTTTCACTCTTCCGGATCTATGCCGGGAAAGACAACAAACCTGCCTCCTATTCCCCGGAAAACGTTCCTTATCATCCAAAAAAATTCTTTCCAATCAATCTCAAGGGAAACAAGGAAGGAGATTTTACCATGGTTTTTGGTTTCCCGGGTACGACCCAGGAATATCTTCCCTCTCAGGCAGTTCAGTTACTGATCGAGAAAAGCAATCCGAACAAGGTGGATGCCCGCACCATCAGGCTGGGCATTCTGGAAAGACAGATGGCCAGTGATCCCAAAGTAAGAATCCAGTATGCATCAAAATATGCAGGAATTTCCAATGCCTGGAAAAAATGGCAGGGTGAGACCAAAGGATTGGTCCGCCTTCATGCGGTCGAAATAAAACAAAAGGAGGAAGCAGAATTTTCAATATGGATCGCACAGGATGCCATTCGGGAGAAAAAATACGGTTCCATCTTCACAGATTTCAAGCAAGCTTACGCTAGTCTGGGTGAAATTCAAGTTGCGTATGATCTCTACAATGAAACAGTATTGCGAGGGTCTGATGTTTTCGGACTCATTTCAAGGGTTGAAATACTGGAAAAATCCCTGCCTGACTCCGCAAAATACAGGGTTCAACTAAAGGCCCTGACAGAATCCCTGCCGGGATACCTGAAGGATTACGACTGTACCACCGATCAACTGATCCTGCCGGCCATGCTTAAAATTTATGTTGAAAGGGTCGATAAAAAATATTTGCCGGAAAGATTGAATGACCATCGAAACGAATTTTTGAATGGTTCTATTGTGGAGGCAGCCTACAAAAAATCGATTTTCTCGGATAGCATCAAAATCAAATCACTGCTGACAAACCCGAATGCAAAATCGTTTAAGAAGTTGCACAAGGACCCGCTCTATTCCCTCTATTCCCTCCTAACTGCCTTTTACAACAAGAATATTGAACCTACCTACTTGAAACTGAGTCAGGAGATCCTCAAGACCCAGAAGAATTACATGGCAGCCATTCTGGAGCAAAAGAATGGCTCGCGCCTGATGGCCGATGCCAACCTGACTCTCAGAGTTACCTATGGCAAAACGGAAGGATTCGAACCAATGGATGGTGTTTATTATCAATATTATACGACATTAAAGGGAATGATAGGGAAAGAGGATCCTAAAATATCGGATTACATGGTGCCCGAGAAACTAAAGAAATTGTACCTGACCAAAGATTATGGTATCTATGCCAACGCTGCAGGAGAGATGCCCATTGCCTTTTGTGCCTCCAACCACACCACCGGGGGAAACTCAGGCAGTCCGGTGCTTAACGCAAACGGTGAACTGATTGGGGTGAATTTCGACAGATGCTGGGAGGGAACCATGAGTGATGTGTTATTCGATCCCGAACGTTGCAGGAACATCGCCCTCGATATCCGGTATGCCCTCTTTGTCATCGATAAATTTGCCGGAGCAGGGTATCTGTTGAAGGAAATGCAACTAAACATGTAAAAATTGTTTGTTAGTTTCTTCTTTGAAGCAGTCCGCTCTTTTTCAGTAGCCGATATTCGTGCTCAAAATTGGGAGTAAAAACATTTTTGCCCAGATTTTTTTCGATTTCAGCCAGTTTCCAGAATCTTCCTTCTGTGATTTCTTCCGAAACCAGGGCATTCGGATTTCCCCGGTAGGCGATGAAGCAATAGACAAGTTCTGATTCAATTTCTGTATTCCAGAGGTATCTCAGGGCAGGTTGCGGATCAAAATCCTGTAAGCCGATCTCTTCACTTGCTTCCCTGTGTAAGGCTTCTTCGATGGTTTCACCAAAGGCCAGGTGTCCACCCACCGCCGTATCCCACTTGCCGGGTTGTACCAATTTTGTGATTGCTCTTTTTTGGAGGAAAAGGGCCTGCTCACAAAATAAATGGAGGTGAACAACGGGATGAAGGGTTTTTGAACCGTTGTGACAATAGGATCGCAACGCCTTGCCGAGTATTCTTCCCTCATTATCTACCATTGGCAGCCACTCCTCCTGATCTGAATAATTGGGGCGCTTACCTGCCTTCATTTTCTGTCGAATAAACTGGACTCCCACATAGGCACCCATCAGGATAAATAGCAGAAAACTGCTGATGAAGGCCCAGATCTCCTTGTTCAGAAAAAATGCAGAATAGAGGACAAGGCCCGTATGAACCCATACCATCCAAAACATCACCCACATGTTCTTTCTGAATAGTTCTTTTTGATTTCCATCCAGCTGAATGCCCTTCAGGTACCGTTGTGACATGGTACCCAATGGATCAATCCGGGTAAAAAGTGAGAGTGATATCATGGCAACCAGCACCAAGTCAATCATGGCAGGTTTAACCTTGAAAAAGATGTCGTTGTCGAAGAGATAGGACAAGCCGGAGAGAAGAAGCAAAAGAAGCGTATCGAGCAATACAAACCGCTCTAGTTTTCTTTCCCGGACAAAGGTTACGGCCAATTCGATCAAACCAATCGAAACAGCCACAGCAAGACCAACTTTCATCCCCCATAGCTCATCGGCCAGTATAAAAACCAGCAGAGGGAGTAGTCCCGGAATCAGTTTCTTGATCAAGTGAAAATATTACTGCAAAAAATATTTGGGTATTTTCTGGATCGTTTTAAAGGTATCCGTGGCCCTGTATACTTTGTACAAGGTTACATAAAACACCAGCGTCGAATAAGCGGGAATCAGACCCTGGGGAGCTCCTGCATAGGCATCCTTGGAAGGAATGATCCACTTTGCTGAACCACCGAGGCGCATATGGGCAATTGCCTCATTCCATCCTGCAATTACGGAGCTCGAACCTACGGTAAATCCAAAAGGCTCATACATCCCTGAGGAGTCAAATTCGGTGCCGTTTTCTATTCCCATCGTATCGTTGTCCTGAATCAGATAGCCGCGATAAAAGACTTTTACATAATTTCCGGCAACGATGGAATCACCTTTCCCTTTTATTGAATCTATGAAATAGAGTCCTGAAGAGGTCGGAATTGCACCCTTATGGAATTTATTGATGTATTTGTTCAGCAATACGGCCTCGGAATCACGTTGAATTTGCAAGGAGGTCTTATTGCAGGATGCCACTGTCATTACCAGAAAGGCAACCAAGACCAGATAAAAATATTTTCCCAACTTCATCAGTAAAAATTATAGTGTGTGCGGTTATTCGTAAATACCCGACTACAAGGATACGAAATGTTAACGACCTTCTCAACTTTTGAATATTCATTTGAGCTGATCTGTGCAAAATTAACCAAATTTAACCCTAAGACAAGCGTGGGCAATGAAAAATCAATCTTCCGCCCTGCTTTCTTTCTCCAGCGATTCTAAATATTGAGGCAGAAGCGAGATCCATTTTTCGACCGCTTCAATAAGGGACTGTCTCGATTCTCCTCCAGCTGCATTGTGATGACCACCTCCACCAAAATGGAGGGAGGAGAATTCATTGGCGGCAAAACCACCTTTCGAACGGAAAGAAATTTTGATTTTTTCTGAATTTTCCAAAAAGAAGGCAGAAAATATAATTCCTTTCACGGAGAGTGGATAGTTGACAAATCCTTCCGTGTCACCAATTTTGAAATTGAATTTTTTGAGTTCCTCCCTGGTTAGCGAGATCAGTGCGGCATGGTACTCAGGAAAGATCTTCATCTTCTCCGATAAGGCATATCCCAAAAGTCGCAAACGATCTGCGGTGTTGGTATTGAAGAGGGATTCCTGTATTCGGTGCTGGTTGGCTCCCTTCGCAATAAGTCTGGACGCTGCTTCGTATAGCTCCGGTCTGCCCGCATTGTGACTGAAGGAAGCCGTATCGGCGATGATTCCTGTCAGCAAGGCATTGGCACCTGCGGCATCCAGCTGGTCCATCCATCCCATTTTGGCAATGAAATCGAAGGCCAATTCTGCAGTCGAGCTTACTTTTGTATCTGAAAACAAAAATGGAGTCTCCACCATGGGTTGTGGATGATGGTCTATGAGCACCACTTTCGTGGAAAGCTGCTCCAATTTTTTTGCGACCTTTCCGGTCCTTTTGATGTCGTTGAAATCAAGAAAAAAGAGCAAATCGGCCTCCTCCAACAATCGGATAGCCTCTTGTTCCTGCTTTTCGAAAACCACCCAGTTTCCATATTTTTCCAATCCCGGAACCAGCGATGGAAAATCAGTCGGATAGATCACCGTCGATTGGTAACCGATATTCAATAAAACGCTGTGTAAACCCAGGGTCGATCCAAGCGCATCCCCATCGGGGTTTGCGTGTGTCAGGATCACAATTTTCTTTACCCGCTCCTTCATCCACGTCAAGAGTGCCTGACAACTGGCTGTATTTATATTGGTCATAATAAATGCTTATCTGTTCAGCTTACAAAAATACGCTATTCTTTTCATTCAGATCATCCTTTTCAGGAAAGAGAAATGGGCGAAATGGATAATCAACGTCAAGCATCGAAACATTCAGGATAAAACTATCTCCGACAGTTGCTGATTTATATTTACTTTTATCGCAAAATTTATAAACAGATAAAATCCACTCAAATGGCACAGAATCTCACCTTCACCATGATCAAACCCTGCGCGGTACGAAACCAGCACATTGGTGCAATCCTGAAAATGATCTCAGAAAAAGGATTTCGTATCAAAGCGATGAAATTAACGCACATGACCCGTGAAAATGCAGAAGCATTCTATGGGATACACGCCGGTAAACCATTCTTCGAAGGACTGGTCAGTTTTATGTCTTCAGGCCCGATTGTGGCTGCCATACTGGAGAAGGAGAATGCCATCGCTGATTTCAGGGAGTTGATTGGCAGCACTAACCCCGCCAATGCTGCACCCGGAACCATCCGGCAGCTCTTTGCCGAGTCTTTCACCGCAAATGCCATTCACGGTTCAGACAGTGACGAAAATGCACTCATTGAAGGTTCCTTTTTCTTTTCCCAAATGGAACAATTCTAAATATGGAATTTTGGTTCAGAAATGTGATTTATTCACTTTTCAGTTGAATCCATTTGATGCCAAATCCGTATAAAATTACAAACACAGTTGCAAATAAATTTTGCAGTTTTTAAGAATTTAAAACGAAATATCCTTAATATGAAACCCTCGCCGACCTGTCATTTATAAGAGACAAGAAGGTTGTTTACGGATTCCATGTTATCATTAAAAACAAAAAAGTAAAATGAAAGAAAGTTCAGTAAAAATTACATTTGCCGGAAATCCGCTGACATTGTTGGGCAATGAGATCAAGGTTGGTGACAAAGCTCCTGACTTTACAGCCGTTGGGGCGGGTCTGGCTCCGGTAAAACTATCAGATTTTGAAGGAAAAGTGATCATCATTGCAGCCTATCCATCCATAGATACTGGCGTATGCGCAGCACAGAACAGAAGATTCAATGCTGAAGCAAACGATCTGAAGGATGTGGTTGTATTGTCGATTTCCTGTGATCTTCCTTTTGCACAGAGTCGTTTTTGTGCCGCCGAAGGATTGCAAAATATCAAAACCATCTCCGACCACAAAGATCTGGAATTCGGCCAGAAGTATGGTTTCTGGATCAAGGAGCTTCGCCTTCTTGCACGAGGAACTGTTGTGATCGATGCAACCGGAGTCGTCAGGTACGTTGAGTATGTCTCAGAAGTTACCCACGAACCCAATTTTGACGCAGCACTGGCTGTTGTGAAGAGCCTTTAAGCCAAAAGCTGTAAGCTGTTAGCCATTAGCAGTTAGTTATTAGCCAAAAGCCGATAGCTAACAGCCAATGGCTTTTTTCATTCACTTAAACAGCAGGCAAACCGGTTTGAATGCATTGATCTGATCGGTGAAGGTAAGCAACCCTGTTTCCGCGTTTCGCTTGAAAGCGACGATGTTGTCAGTATTTTGATTGGCAACCAGCAAATATTCGCCATTCGGTGTAAGTGTGAAATTTCGTGGCATTTCTCCCCTGGTCTCTTCCTGTCCAATCAGTCTGATTTTTGAGTCCTTGTGCATAACAGCGAAAATTGCAATGCTGTTCATTCCCCGGTTAGAGACATAAAGGTAGTTTCCATCTGGCGAAAGATGAATATCTGCCCCCGTATTCGGTTTGGAAAATCCAACTGGAAGCGTTGAAACAGTTTCTCCAATTTTGAAACTTCCATTTTCCAGCAATTGAATTGCCGAGACAGTGCTGCTGAGCTCATTCACCACAAAAAGCAATTTTCCATCGGGATGAATGACCATGTGGCGGGGTCCGCTACCCGGTGCCAATTTTATTTCTGGATATTTGTTTGGCTTGAGCGCAAAGGTGCTTTTGTCAATGGTGTATACCTTTATCTGGTCAATGCCCAGATCCGCCACAAAAATCCGCTTTCCACCTGGTTCAAAAAGGGCGCTGTGAACATGCGGCTTTTCTTGTCGTTCGGCAACAGGGCCTTTACCGGTATGCTGGTCGGATGAGCGCACTTCAGATAATTCCCCGGTTGGCTCAATGCGCATCAATGCGACATTTCCTCCGGTATAGTTGGATGCAAGCACGGCACCATCTTCATTGACAGTTACATGGCAAGGGTGAGCACCTCCGCTGGAGACCTTGTTGACAGAAGAGAGATTTCCAGATTCATCTACACTAAAAAGTTCAATGTAACCCATCTTCTGGTTGTTATCATCCTGCGTCTCCCTCACGGCAAGAAGACTTTTCCCATCCTTTGTCAAGGCCAGGTAAGAGGGGTTCTCAGACAGGACTGCCAAGCCATTGCTATGGAGTTTTCCAGTGGCAAGGTCGATGCCAAAACGGTAGATTCCTTCACTTCCACTGTCGGTATAGGTCCCGACATAAAAATGCAATATGGTACCATTCACTTCTGTCTGAGCCTCTGCAAAGAATGAAACTGCGAACACTGAACACAATAGAATTATTTTTTTCATTCGTAAATATGGTAAGTAAAATGTTGAATGTCAGTATTTAAATTTATTTGTCAAAGATATTAATCTTATCCCTGACTACTGTTTCATTTTGAAAGAAAAATTGCCCGATCCTACCTTGCAGTAAAATTTCCCTTCGGAGTCTATGGAAAGGACCACTTCCCTGCCCTTTTCAAAAACCGCTGTTTTTGAAGAAAAAGGAAAGACAATGGTGGCAGTTGTATTGGCTGGTATCTCCACCTCCATCTCAATGGAATTTTCACCTTTTCTCCATTCGCTCGTGATCCGGCCGTAAGGTGACAGGTAGTTGGCTCTGGCCTGGGTCAAATCTCCGACCATCAATGGGCTAATGACTATTTTTTTGAAGGCTGTACTGCCCTCCTCCTGCCTGATACCTCCGAGACCACTGTAGAACCACTCCATCAGATGCCCCAGCATCAGATGGTTGTTCGAAACCTCCTCCAGTGCAGGCCAGGATTCTGTCAATGCGGTGGCTCCTTTTTTCAGTTGAAATCCATATCCCGGCAGGTCATTTCGGCAATTCATGTTATAAAGGATTTCTGATCCGCCACCCTCTTCCAACGCTTTTACCAGAAAATGAAAGCCGATGTCTCCTGCAGTCAGGGCAAATCCTGAACTGGAAACGGAGGCAACCAGATGATCGAAAACCGGCTTCCTATAGATATCGTCCACCATTCCGACGCACAATGGCATGGACATGGCTGTCTGGCTTCCCGTGGAGTATACCTTGGTCTTGACATCGAAAAAACGGGCATTGAAGGAGATTTTCACATTTTGTGCCAAGGCATCCAACTTTCCTGCCTCTTCAACTCGTTTGCATATCTTCATCATGCGCGAAAGCAATTGAATATCATAATAATAGATTGCAGTAGCTGTCAGGGATTTTGGTGTCAGCTGGGCCTCTCCCGGTGACTTTGGTCCATAATCGAACCAATCGCCCAATCCGTAATCGAGAATATTTCCATTGGCTTTGGTTCCGAGGTAAGCCACATATTTCTGCATCATCGGCAAGGCTTTTTCCAGCGTAGTGCGGTCCCCATACCATTCCCAAAGCATCCAGGGAAGCAGAACTGAAGCACTGCCCCACTCCGGAGAGTCGCGGAAACCCCCATTGAATTGGGTGTATTCTGGTGCAATGTCAGGAACCAGGCCCTCGGCAGTCTGGGCATCCATCATATCTGTGACCGCCTTCTTGTACAAAGCAGATAATCCATAATTGTACTGAAGCGAAGCCCCCATCAGATAAGTCTGCTCGAGCCATCCCAATTTTTCACGATGTGGACAATCGGTTACGACACTTTGCAGGTTACTGCGAATGGCCCAGTCAATCAAGGTATAGATCTGGTTAAAGAGCGGATTCGAACAGGAAAATTCGCCGTTTTTCTCGGACGAATTGCAGGTATGAAGCATTCTCAGCTGCACTACATGAGGAAAATCATTCAACATTGCACCCTCAGCAGGGACTGCACCTTCCACCATCACATACCTGAAACCGTAATAACTGAAACGGGGTCTCCAGGTCTCCTGACCATCCCCCTTCAGGGTATAGGAATAATAAAACGGTGAACCTGAAGCGCGCTGGTTAATCTCCTTCTCCTTGGTGATCAGTTCCCCAGGAATAAGTTTGATAACCGATCCTTTTTTACCACTTACCTGTAGTTCCAAAATTCCGGAGGCATTCTGAC
>Ga0118677_10004745_pt1 | contig 24442 bp, 16 predicted proteins | sample AliMusrvi5mmetaG_FD_86154 | JGI IMG/M metagenome (GOLD analysis project Ga0118677, IMG submission 86154)
CTGCGATGCATTGCAGGCACCCAACCGGCGCATCCAGATGCTATTAAAAGCGCCTACCGGAGCAGGCAAAACAGTTACCATGGCTGCCTTCATTTCGCAGTTGATTCAGGAAGTAGTCTTACGACCCAATCTGCCGCGTGATCTTGCTTTTATTTGGATTGCCCCCAACACGCTCCATTTACAAAGTTATGATTCGTTAAAAGGATTCTACAGCGAACTGAATGAACTTAGAACCATTCATCTCGATGAACTGGGGGGCAATACTGTATTGCTGCCCAAAGATTTGCTTTTCGTTAACTGGAGCAGTGTTGACAAAGAAAAAAATACATTCCGCCAGGAAAATGAAAAGGGTTTTAACCTGGAAACGCTGATTGAAAACACATACCTCCAGAGCACTGAAATCATCGTGGTTATAGACGAAGCGCATCTATCGGCCTTCACCGGCGACCAGGCTAAAAAGGTATTGAAGCTGATAGACGCGAAAATTGAAATTTCGGTTACAGCCACTCCTCGCGTAACGCCTGACATGAATGTCGTAATTCCCCGTCAAAAAGTTGTGGCTGCACAAATGATTAAAAAAGGGGTTAAGCTGAACAGTGATCTTTCGGAGGAAGAACAAAATGGTGAAATGCTTGATCTGCATTTACTGCGCAAAGCCATGCAGAAACGTAACCTGATCTCTCAGGAATACCAAAAAGCCGGTATTGATATCAATCCTTTGCTGTTGATCCAATTGCCCTCCGAAATAGCAAGCCTTACGGAAGACGATAAAAGCAAACGCCTGATCATGGAAAATTATCTGGCAGGCGATTTTGGTATTACCAGTCAGAATCATGAATTGGCCGTATGGTTATCCGATAGCAAAGACAAGGTTAATCTCGAAGGCATCGAAAAGCCAAATGCAGTACAAAAGGTCCTGATTTTCAAACAGGCTATTTCACAGGGTTGGGACTGCCCGAGGGCTGCGGTTCTGATCATTTTCAGGGAGATCGGAAATCCGACCTTCGGCGTTCAGACGGTCGGGCGTATCCTTAGGATGCCGCAGCAAAGGCACTATGAAAATGAAGCCCTTGATTTTGGATATGTGTATACTAATATTCAAAACAAAGTGATACAGGTCGTTGCCGACGATTTGGATTATTTCAGCCTACAGGTTGCCAAACGTAAAACAGGGTTGACTTACAACGAACTTAAGGCCTCATATATCATCAACGACAGGGCAAATCCCGGTTACCTGCTAAGCGATTTTGAACGTATCTTTTATAAGCTTGTTGAAGAACAGTACAATGTTATTCAGGTTCCAGAACGAAACCTGTTTACGCCAGAAGAGGAAGCTGAAATTCACAGGATTGAAGAAAACAACAGGAATGCCTTTATCTCAAGGATGTGGGATTTGAATGTAGATGAAATTGAAATTTCTATCCCTACTAATATCATGGCTGATGCTTATGAAGCCAATACGCTGATCGATGCACACGATCACATGGGCCATTTCTCGAAGACCCAGGCTGAATTAAGCGACATGGTCGACAGGTTTTGTTATGAATCTATTACACGGCTTAATAAGTCAAAGAGCTGGAAGGTTCTTCGCCAAACACTCATTCAGTTTGTTGAATATTATCTGTCGTTCGATGAATTCAAGGCCAGAAAAATTCTGTTATGCGGGATGAATCAACCTCGGTTGATTGAACTTATTACCAATGCCCTTGAACATTACGATACCTGGCAGAAGGAAAAGGGAAATAAAAACAAACGGGTTGAAGATAAAAACTGGCAGGTACCCGAAGAGCGATATTATCCTGAAATCTATCAAAAGCAGGAATCTGTGGTTGGCCATGTACTGGAACCCTTTTACGAATACAAATCTGTTTCCACACCTGAAAAAGCCTTTGCCGATTTACTTGAAAAAAACAAACAACATATTGAGTGGTGGTATAAAAACGGGGATAAAGGGAAGGAACACTTTTCGATTTCCTATACCAATTCAGCGGGAGAACTGGCATTGTTCTATGTTGACTTTATTATCAAGTTTAAAAATGGCGCCACAGGCCTCTTTGATACTAAAACTAAGAAATCAGATTCTGAAGCTCCAAAGAAGCACAACGCGCTGATCACCTATCTGGAAAACGAGAATAATTCGAATCCTGATGCTAAATTTGTCGGTGGAATTATCATCCCTGAAACAATCGGCAGTGTTGTGTCATTCAGATACTGTCGTAACAGGATATCCGACACAAATGATTTAACAGGATGGGATTTTTTCGATCCAAATAATATTTCAACAAGTTAAGATCATGGCAAAAAAAGGATTAGATACTACGTTCCTACATTATGGAATTCGCAAAGAGGACATAAGCCTTATAGAAGCGTTATGTACCGAACATCAGTTAGATTTCGATTGGGTTAAAGAGGATTTACTCAAAGAATATCATGAGAAAAAAATCCGGAATCAGGAAATGGATGAGAAATCTGTCGAAAAAGTGATCGAAAAAGCACTGTTAAAAATAAACCGGCCATGATAATCAAACGCATTAAAGCCAGAAATTTCAAAACATATCTTGATCTCGACCTTGATCTTTCCGTTCATGTCGACAGGCCAATCATACTCATCGGAGGAGCTAATGGTGGTGGTAAAACAACGCTATTCGAGGCGGTTTATGGAGCCTTATATGGTTTGCATATCTCATCATCTAAGCATTTTAACGAATTGCTGAACGCTGGCGCTATTGGTCATGAGGATAAAAAGATAATGCTCGAATTACACTTTACGGGCATGGTCATCAATGAAGAACAACAATATGTGTTAACACGCACCTATCTGGTGAATCCATCGGGTATTCCGGTAGAGAGCGTGAAGTTAAACATGAATGGTACAATTTTTCAATATGGCACTGCGACCCCACCGGCACAGCGTGCAGTGCAGGAAGCGGAAGTTAGTAAGATTATTAAAGCCAATCTGCCCGAGGAATTGAGCAGGTACTTCCTTTTCGATGCCATGGAAGCAGGGAGTCTTCTAAAAGAGGATCAGTTGAACCGCGTGATCAAGGAAAATATTGAAAATGTGATGGGGTTCAATAAATATATGGCGATGGCGAAAAGTGCCGAAAACCTTTTCAGGGTTTACACGGCTCAACGTTTGCAGGTAGAGAATGAAAAACAAGAGTACCTTGGTTTGGTTGATGAAAGAAAGAAACTGGATTTGGAACTCGACAATGTGCTGTCTCAGTTACAGGATGCTTTACAGTATTCCGTTGCAAATAAAGAGTTGTACGATAACCTGAAAGGTGGACTGAATCAGGAGGCAACCATTAAAAGCAAAATAGAACAAATATCTGGTCAAATTGAGGCGATTCAAAAGAAGGAAGATAGTTATCTGGACAGTTCAGAGGCCTTTGTTAAAGACATTGAACTGAATGTTTGCCTGCCTAAATTGGTCGAAGCAATCAAATCAGAGGTGATTCTTATTTTAAAAGAGAAACAGCAGAGAGAGCAACAAAGTAACACCAATATTCATCCAGATCAGGTTAAAGCCATAAGTGAAGCGATATTAAAATATCTTCAGGACAAAAAGCTACTGGTGAATGAAGTCACTCTAATCGAATTGGTTGATTTCGTTATTTCTATGGCTAATAACACTGATTCCTCAGATGTTTACAACTTCCTGGAATATTCTGAAGTAAAAGCATTAGAAGGTTTATTGAACCTGCGAACAGCCAACACATTCCCGGCTATCAATCAGCAGCAAACGGAATTGAATATTTCGATCGGTCAAATTCCCGGATTTTTAAATCAAATTGAGCAATTGAAGGGTCAGACAAACAGCCGTGATTACACATTGCTCAAAATTTATGAAGTCAACGAGTCCAATATTCATAAGTTTGAATTAAGGAAAGCTGAGATATCCATCGATATTACCAAAGTCGATAAGAGGCTACATCAATTCGACATTCAAACCAACCAGGAACCAGATCCCCGGTATGAAGCATTGGGTAAACTCAAAGGCTTTTTTGAAGACGTGGCGAACAAATTGCTAAAAGTCAAAAAGCAGCAGATCGAGTTAAAAATGAAACAGGATTTGAATATCAATCTGGCTGCTTATCGCGATGTAATTGAACGAGTGGAATTGTCAGAGAACCTTGCCAATCTCACTTTTAAAATATTTCATACATCAGGAAATGAAGTATATCTCAATCAACTCAATACAGCATCAAAACAAGTTGTCGTTCAGGTACTTTTAAAGGCATTGCATGAGTTTGGTGATTACGATCCGCCAGTTATGATAGATACAGTAATGGGTGTACTTGATGAAGAGAGCAGGCTTACGGTTCTTGAAAACTATTTTCCATCACTTTCAGATCAGACAATCCTATTGAGTTCTGACAGCGAAATCCGCACTGGAAAGGACTATGAGCGTATCGAGCCTTTCGTCTCAAAAACCTATACACTCATCCGCGACAGGGAAAAACAACTCACAACTATTTCAACTGGCTATTTTGGCATTGCCTTAAATAATTGATTATGAATACGATTAATCTTCAAAACATACGCCAGGCAGAAGGGCTTCTCGAAGAACTTCATGGTATTCGGGTTAAGTTGGAACAGCGCATTAACCTTCAGAAAAACTCCAACTTAAAAAAACCGATTTCATTAAATGGAAATAAAATCATGCGAATCTGTCTTCTGGCCGGGTTGTCCAGCAAAGAAACACGCAATCTTGATCCAATCGAAAACATGCAATTGTCTAAAAACAGCAATCGTATTTTTGAAACCCTGTTCACGCTGCATAATCTTGGTCCGGTTTATTCTGCATTATTAAAACTTCGGTACAATGAATTGCCGGTTGATTGGGAAAATACGGTACTGAAAAGTAAAATCATCAATGCTGAAATTTTACGTGGTGAGCGGATTCTTCAAAAGGACGGAGTATTGGATGAATGGTTGATGTACACCGCAGATGCAGGAGCCTCCTATGCATCTGGTGCAATCCCCATGTTGAACTTGAATATTGGAAATTATGAGGATGATATCACTGCACTGCTTAACCTGAATGGAAGAAATATTCCAAACACACAAATATTGGTTGCAGGTACTACCGGATCAGGAAAATCGAATTTATTGGCAGTTATCATCAATGAAGTTCGTCAACTTTCTCTTGAAACCGCCTATCCTGTAAACTTTTTCCTGTTCGATTACAAGGGTGAGTTCTCTGATCCGGCAAATAGTGATTGGCTGAACTTGTTTGAGGTAAACCGCGCTGCAATTCTTGATCCAATTAAAGAGCCCTTACCATTCACCCCATTCAAAGATTTTACCGGTAAAGCCCAGAATGAGATTAACCTATACTCTACGGAAATGGCCAATGCCTTATGCGCTATTGATAACACACGCATCAGCGCCAATATGAGTAACCGTCTGTCAGAGGCCATCATAAATTCCTACAAGCGAACAAATAACAAGTCAATCACGTTCGATTTAATGCTGAAAGAATATACAATCCTTCAGCCAGAACGTGACCGGGACAACAACGACAGCATAAAATCAGTACTGAAACAATTGATTCGCAATAAATTATTTGAGCAGGAAGACAAGGTTGACCTGATAAAAGAAAGTTTTATTGTGAAGATGGATGCATTCCCCAAAGATGGCCCTATTGCAAAGGCAATTGTGTATTTTATCGTTTCAAAACTCAATATTATTTACGAGCGACTACCCAAGCAGGCTGTTGATAGCGACTGCGTTGAAATAAGGCATTTCACCATTATTGATGAAGCCCATTATATGTTGGGTTTTGATAACAAACCACTTCGTGATCTTATCGCTGTTGGCCGAAACAAAGGATTGAGCATTATCCTTGCCACTCAGAATATGGACAGCTACAAAAGCGAGTATTTCGATTTCTATGCCAACGCACAATATCCACTCATAATGAAACAGCAATCCATAAATGATGGAGTGATAAAGGATTTGTTCGGCGTCTCTGGTAATGAGTTCAATGAAATTAAACAAGCCATTGCCGGGTTGCAACTAGGCGAACTTATAATTAAAAACCCTACGGCAATTGCCCTCGGCATCGGTAAAAAATTCAAAAAAATAAAAGTCAGACATCTGATCTAATCATTCAGTTAAACTCTGTTCTGATTAATTTTTTGGCATTATTCCACATGGGAAATAATCATTAGAACGGATTTGAAAATGTAAAGAGAGCCTCGGGAATCCGGGGCTCTCTTTTTGGTTCAATCCTATAGGGAAAATAGTGTCCTTTATTATCCATCCCCTCCATTGTACTATTGCTCCCATGAATTCAACTTTTATACGGTTGTGGGATGTCCTTGAGATAATGGACTCATTTGATGGCCAGGGAAAGCCGGTCAGGTTCCAGTTGAAATTTGTCACGGCAAACCGGTTGGAGAAAACCGGCGGCGAAATCATTGAACTGAAGGATGCTTGTAAATGCTCAGTGAGAACGAAAAAGGGAAAGGAAATCTTTGCAGCAAAAAAGAACTTTCCTGCCGATGACCGGGTCACAAAAAATCCCAACCACTGGGTCAATTCAACCAGGAATATCCTGTTGCCCAACGGACAAAAGCGAAAACTGCATATCCGGCTGATCATTGAATTCAATAACAAGAAAGTCTGTTACTGATGAAACAAAAGATCGTTTACGAAAACGGAATCGCATTTTTGCCGGGAGCCAAAGCCGTGGCCACATCCTATAAAAAGACAGAGGATGCAGCTATCGAGAAGGTCGTGATCCCTAAGGATTACAGCTCATATCCATGGTCGCCTTGGGGTGACGACAATTTGTTTCCTCAGAATGTTCTGATTGACCTGGAAAAGAATTCGATTGCACTCCGGGCATTGGAAAAACGGAAGACCGTCCACTATGGCCGGGGTATCTTGGCTTATCGGGATAAAGGCAAGGATAACCTGGGAGCGCCCATCCGTGAAATCGTTTCTGATCCGGATGTGGTTGAATTTCTTCGTATAAATCGATTGAATTTTCAATGGATTGACCTGATCGGCAGCCTGGAAATATTTGCAAACGGATGGGTGGAATTCATTCTGAACAAGGGAAAGGATAAGATCAACAAGGTTTTTGTGAAAGACCCGGCATATTGCCGGAATGCCAAGATGGACATTAATCATCCATCCCGTATTCCTTACCTGTTTTTTTCAGCCCAGTGGGATCTTTCCCCGAATGAGGCCGACGGTTCATTGGTTAAAATTCCGATGTATGATCCATTTAAATATGATGGTAAACGATACCAGGACCCGCAGTTTGCCTATCCGGTTTTTTACCGGTCGTTCAATAAATCCTATTACCATCTTTCAGTCTGGAATGGCATCCGTCAAAGCGGATGGCTCAGTATTGCCAACAAGGTGCCGCAGCTCAAGCAGGCGATCATGAAAAACCAAATGACCATCAAGTATCACATTGAGATACCCGATGATTATTTCATGAACCGGTATCCTTCTCCTGATTACACAAGGGAGCAGCGTGAATCGGCAAGGACGAAGGTACTTTCGGAAATGAACGATTTCCTGTCTGATGTCGAGAACACCGGAAAAGCCTTTCTTACATTCACTTTCTTCAACAAGTTCAAAGGCGAATACCTGGCAGGATGGAAAATTATCGTTATCGATAATAAATTGAAAGACGATGCTTATCTGCCGGATTCACAGGCTGCCAATTCGGAAATCCTTTTTGCTATTGGGGTTGATCCGTGCCTGGTGGGTTCCGGGCTTCCCGGGGGGAACCTGGGAGCAGGAAGCGGATCGGACAAACGGGAAGCTTTCTGGCAACTCAATGCCGAGATGGGCATTTACCGGCAAATCAGTTTGGAACCTCTGTATTTCATCCGGGATTTTAATAAATGGTCGCCTGACATCGAGTTTGATTATGTGACCGTGGACACCTCCCAAACCATGCAAGACCATCCAACGAAGATTGATAAACGCATCGACAAGAACATCGCATGACAAGACTGATAGACAATCTTTCACAGGTTTTAACGGCTGCTTCAATAAATGTTAGCAACTCGATTGAGAACTGGTTCCCTTATATCGATGAAGCCCAGGAAACCTTCATCAAACCGGTACTTGGCGATGTTCTTTATTATCAGCTGCAAGAGCTGATGGCCCTTGATCCGGTTCCACCGGATGATGGAACAACAACAGAAAATTTGGCAGTACTACTCGCTATGCTCCGCAAACCACTTGCACTTTATGCTTTGTGGCTTGGCGCCGATGAATTTGGGGTGAGCATTTCCTCCCAGGGTATCCAGGTCATAGAAACACCAACCCACAAAACGGCACCGCAATACCGCGTGCAGAACCTCAAAGAGAATTGGATCCGTCGGGCAAACACATCGCTGGACCTTGTTCTCAAATTCCTTGATGAACACAAGGAAGACTACCCCGGTTTCGATCCCCAGGATGCCGACCTGTTTATCCGTGGGACCCTTGAGTTCAACAGTGAGGTGGATATACGCGAGAGCAGACGGGTTTTCGTAAGCCTCAAACCGATCATCCGCTCTGTGGAAAAGAAGTATATACGACCTACACTTTCTGTGGAATTGTTCGAGGAGCTTAAAGCGGCCTGGAAATCCGATGATGAATTGACAACGGCACAATTGATTCTGCTGGACTTGATCCGCCCTGCTTTGGCACATCTTACCATGGCCAGGGCACTGCTTGAAATCTCCATTGACATTCTCGACTGGGGTATTTTCGATACTGCCGGCAACACCTTCGCCAATGTATCTTCAAAACAGGCTTCCAACAAAGACCGTATCTCCATCATGGCTGAAGCCAATCAAAGGGATGGAGAATCCGAATTGAAAGCCCTGCAGCAGTTCCTTGATGAAACGGCCAGCGAGGAAGTTTACCCAGCCTATTTTCATTCGACTAGGTACGCCGGAAAAGTGATAGCAGAAAACCGCAATGAATTCATAAACAAATCCGATAACTCATTCTTCCTCGCATGAAATCACTTGATTTTATCCTCCAGGATGTCTTTGACATCATCAAAATAATCGCAATTCCGGTCATCGGGTTTTTCCTATACCAATTTTATATGAGTGTGACTGCCCTGAAAAAATCTGTCGATAAACTCATCGTCCAGATGCAATGCAGGGAAACCTACTGCACCGAAAAGCACAAAGAAATTGGTGAACACCTGTGCCGCCATGATACCGGGATTGATGAAATGAAGGCAACCCTGGGCGATCATGGTGAGAGAATTTCCAAAGTCGAAGGTCAACTTTTAAAATAGAAAATTATGAAAGAGAGAATTTTTAAGAATTGGAAAACCACCCTGACCGGCATCTTGATGCTGGCCGGTGGATTGGCACTGGTTGGAATCGGTATAGCTACCTTGAGCGAATACGTGGTATTCGCCCCGGTTTGCTTTGCATTGATTTTTGTCAAAGACCCCTCATTTATTCAAAAGTAACATGGCAAAGATTGAACTGTTTGCCCCGAAGATCCTTCGATACGAAGGCGGGTATGTCAATGATCCCAAAGATAGTGGAGGAGCAACGAACATGGGCGTAACCCTGGCCACTTGGCGACAGGTTGGCTATGACAAAGATGCAGATGGAGACATTGACTGTGAGGATATCAAGCTCCTTTCCAAAGCAGATGCGGTCAAAGTCCTGAGATTGAATTACTGGAACCGGTGGAAAGGTGACCAGATTACCAATCAAAGCATTGCGGAAATTCTGGTTGACTGGGTCTGGGGCAGCGGAAAATGGGGCATTGTCATTCCGCAACGGTTGCTGAAAGTTCCTGATGATGGGATTGTAGGAACCGCTACTCTGTTTGCCGTCAACAACGTCAACCAGCGCGGACTGCATGCTGCCATTTTCCAGGCAAGAAAAGTCTTTATTGAAGAACTGGTAAGAAACCATCCTGACCAGATCAAATTCTTCAACGGATGGATGAACCGATTGAACAATTTTAAATTCATAGCATGATAAAACCGGGTTTGCTGATCCTGATCCTGGCCGCCATAATGTCCGGCTGTATTTCTGAAAAAAGATGCGCTGAAAGATATCCTGTCGCAGAGCGAGCAACTGTTTTTATTCAGCACGATACCATCACTTCCGTGAAAGATTCCCTGATCCCGTTACCGGCAGACAGTGGCCTGATCAAGGCGCTGTTGGAATGCCAGGATGGGAAAGTGGTTGTGAAGGAAATTCTATCCATAAAACCGGGAAAGCGGGTTATTCCGTTCTTTTCGGTTCAGAATAATGTTCTGACCACCGGCGCAAAGATCGACAGCAGCTCGATCTATTTTTCCTGGAAAGAAACTCATATCCGGGAATCCAGGGTTGAATCAAAGACAATTGAAAAGCCGGTGTATAAAGTCACCGGTTTTCAGAACTTCCTGATTTGGTCTGGAGGAATTGCATGGGCGATCATTGTCGTTCTGGTTGCAATAAAACTAATCCGTTTCTATCTCAAAAGGAAATTGCTGCCATGAACCAGGTTGAAATAGATGGTAAAACATACTTCATGCCTTCCGATTGGAATGAGCTGACCAGAAAACAGGTTTTGTTTGTCAGCCGTCTGTTTCAGGAACAACTTACCATGTTGGATTTTAAGCTCAGAGTGCTTTTAAAATTCCTTTCTCTCAAACAGAAGGTAATCAAACGAATCCATTATGATGACGCATATTTCCTTTGTGAAAGCCTCAATTTCCTGTTCAAAGAGGTCTCCCTGACCAAAAATCTTCTCCCTGTCTTACGAACCGGCAGAAGAAAATACTTTGGTCCTGCAGATGCCATGATGAACTGCACCTTCGGCGAATTCACCATGGCCAATTCCCTGCTCGATTTATTTTTGAAAACCAATGAACAAAAGTATCTCGATGAAATGGTGGCAGTTTTTTACCGGCCAAGGAAATGGTTCTGGTTCATCCGGAGTGCTTATTCCGACAATCAGGATCCTCGGAAAAAATTTGTCAACCGATCGTTGAAACGTCGTTGCCAAAGAATAGCCAGACTTGATAATGAAGTCAAGTACTTTATCTTCCTGTTCTTTTCAGGTATTCTGAATTCATTGCCACTTTTGTATCCATATGTTTATGAACAACAAGGTGGTACAGGGAGTGAAGATAATGGCTGGGCATCGCTCATCATCTCCCTAGCCGATGGCAAGACCGATGACAAGAGCCTTGAAACGGTGATGAATTCAAATCTTTACAACGTGTTCATCGGGTTAAACAAGAAAGCAAAAGAGTATCACGAGTATATAAGCAAGATCGAATCCTATGACCGACATTAACAGTTATGTTGAGTATTTCCGTAGGCATGCCGCCGAGCACAAGGAGATCAACGGGTTTTATATGATGGATATCAATGAACCGTTGGATGCGCTACGATCAACCATCAAATATCCAGCTCTCATGCTGACCAGTCTTTCAGGGAATGTGGAAGCCCCAAATCTCGATGATATCCTGGAAGTCATCAACGGAGGGTACCTGATCATCGGCCACCTTGCTCAGGTGGATGACTTTCCGGGTGAAATGGCGCTCATTTCAAAAATGAAGCAAATCGGTATCGATATCATCTCGCGAATGCTGTATGAACACCTCCGGTGTGAACTGCTTGCCGTGAAAGCTATTCCCGGGTTTAATGTCAATTCGGTGAATTTCGAAACGCTGGGGCCGGTGTTTGACAACGATTTTGGGGTGCTGTTCTCTTTCAAGACACAGGATTGTCTCGATCTGGAATATTATCCGGAAAAATGGCAATAGGTGCTGGTAAATCTCGTAAACACCTCATCGGAAGCACAATATCCCTGCTCGAGGGGGACAGGACCCCTTACCTCTCCACCATGAACTTCGCCGATGCAGTAACTTCATTCATAAAGACGAGTCGAGCCATGTACATGCCTGTCTTCCATGATTCGATGATAATTGTAATTGGAGGAGAATCCTGGTTAGCTTTCGTTGAGTAAACAACCTTTCCGGATAAATCGAGGATCTGGAGCTCGGCGGACGGCCATTGATGGTAGATCGTCTGCATAACTCCACCGGGTGTGCTGAAATTTCTGAAAACATAACGGGGAAAGTCAATGGTTATATGCTCGCAGGCTGGATTGGGAAATATCCGCAGCCGGGTTTTCTCAAGATCCTTCTGTGGGGAATAGATCGCTGTGATCACCGTGCAATTGTCGAGAGATACGGTATCAGTGGCGATGGAATGCGGGCAGAGACTGTCGTATAGGAATGGCATCGTATAGATGCTGTCCCATTGTAGGTTATCATTTACTTTCATGACAACAGCTTTTTCGTTCAACGTCCCTGAAAACACCTGTCTGTTATTGTAAGTGCGGAACGCACTTGAGAACGCACACCAGGATTCTGTGGTGACAATCTTTCTGTTTAGTATGTTTCCCAGAGTATCGGTTTTAAATATCCCTGTCGTGTCAAGGCTTGTCGGGTATTGCCACTGGGCAACCATGGCCAGGGTACCATCGATGAATGAACTAGCTACCGATGCATATCCGCGAGAAGTGGAATCAAGAATGTCACGGTAATAGAGTGATTGTCCCATACCACTGGTTTTAAACAGACAGGGAGAGTCTCCATCATCACGACCACGACGGCCTGGTGTATAAATGGAATGGGAATTGCCTTCGATGGAATTCATGGCATCGCTTATAACGCCCTCGTTGTTGCCCCATGGAGCATCCCAGATCACGGTGCCGTCGAGGGCTGTTTTAACATGGAAGATTTTCAACACCTGGAAACCCGGGTAAAGCGAGTCGATGTAGTAGGTATTTCCCGTGATAACAAGGTTAGAGTCCGAGGTCAGGACCAGTGAATTTGCTACCTCATCACGATATTCTGGATTTGTGCAATATGCCTGCTGCCATGTGATTTCTCCAATGCTATTTAGTCTCAGTAACCATACAATCTTCGTTGGTCCCGCTTTCCAGTTGTTGAACAGTGCAACAGATCCTCCGTCTGTCAATGAAACTATTCCCATGCAAAAACTGTTACATTCCTGTGCATCGTATATCCTGCACCACTCTTTTTCACCACATGTGTTTACCTTGATAATGAAAGGCTCAGTACATGAAGGGTTTCTCTTATTTGTACCCCCGGCGAGGATAACACCCTGACCAGGAGTGGAGGCGATACTTTGAAAATTCACCATGTGTTGAGGGAATCCGTATGATTTAGCCCAGAGTTGATTGCCGTTGATATCAGTTTTCAGAAGCCATCCGTAAGCATAACCGCCTAAAAAGTAGTGATACTGATTTCCTGCAAAAAGAAAGCCTTTGTCATAATCTTCGAGTGAACTTTGAAAAATCGAACTAAGCGTATCTCCATATAGTTTTGGCCATAGTTGAGCTTTTGCTGGCCCGGAGATCAGCAACAGCTTTATGGCGATCAAAAAAAACAAAAGTGTGAAACGGAGAATTCTCATGAAATTACTTGATATGAATGATCTTATGAAGTTCTATTTCTTAATCCACTTTCCCTCTTCCATCTTTTGAGCATCCACTCTTACCCTGTATACGTAAATACCAGATTTTAAATTCCCGACTTGCAGAGAGGTTCTTCCTTGTACAACACTTTGTTCCATGACTTCATGCCCTGTAAGATCATACAGTGTAAAAGTGGCATTTCTTAATTGTGTTTCGAGGAAAAGAACGTCGTCACCTGGGTTAGGATATACAATTACATCATGAGCCAGCGGTGATCCGTATTGATCAACCGACATCGCATATCCATCTTTGTTGACCTTGATCAGGGAAAGATACCGGATATATTCTGAGGTATGATGATAGTCCCAGAAAGTCCCATACATCAGGTACCCTTGATCCCTCGTCGGAAGCACTCCATAAAGAGTGTAATATCCGTCACCCCCGTAAAATTTTTGCCAGTTCAATCCCAGGGTTGTATCAATATTGTACAAAGAATACCATGAATTCTGCGAAGCGAAAATACCTGGAAAATAAAAATTCGTGGTACCTGCGAGAGCGATTGAATTTGCGGAAGAGGCGGAAATGTTTTTTATTAAACCAGGACAATCTACCGTGTCTGTTTTTCCAAGCGCTGCAAAGTGTTCGAAGTTTAACGTTGTGTCATACAGGGCCGTACCTATATCCTGTTCATGCCAATCAGGTGGGTGATCGTATTCGCCTGTTACCAGAATATGCTTCGGATCTGTATAGGCCACTGAACCCAGATTTGTTACATCATGAGAAATATTGACCATGTTCCGAATATTCAGAGAATTGTCAATACTGAGAATATTCCCAGGTTTTCCGACAGGATTTACGCCTATGACCACGGCATAGTATCCCATATGATCATTGCGTTCGATCAAATCCAGGCCATAGCCCCAGCGATCCATGAAAATCTTAGATTGCAAGCTATCCAGGTTTTTGGATTGCCGGTAAATAAAGAAATGATTTGTTTTCCATAAGGTCGTGTCTTCTACCGTACCGTAACAAATGATATCTTGCTTACTACCAGCAATGACCTTGCTTAAAAACAGGTTATTCCCGGCAAGTAGAAATGTTTTTTCCCTTATGATATTTAACGAGGTGTCGGTGATGCAAAGCCATAGCCGGTCAATTACCGGGTCGTGGATGACTCCGCTGAAAACAATTTCATTTTCGTTGATCTGGCTAACAGAAGTCAGTGCAGAGGAGATCCCTTCGTAACTGAAAGTCTGTTGCAGGATAATTTCACCTGTTGCGCTGACCTTGGTAACCCTTGAGGAAATCATATCGGATGGCTTGCGATATGAATCAATCATTATGAAACTGCCGGAGGGCATCTCCAAAGCTCCCATGACCTGGTGGTCATAAACAGTATCCTTAATCACGACATTAAAGGTTGATTGAGCACGAATTTCAATCTGATTGAAAATTAAAAGGCACAGGGTTGGGAGCAGGAGTCGGAGGCTGAGATTCATTAAGTTGGAGAGTTGGTTAGGTTTGATAAAGATACTATATTTTGCATAAGGACTTATAATTCATGAACTTAATTGATGTCGAATTTATCTGAACTAATCCCTCAAACACCTCACCGGAAACGCATTCGCTCTGCTCGATGGGTACAGCGACACCGAAAAGTCATACACATTCATCCCGTGCGAGATCGCTTTTACGGCATTCCACGCAGTGGAAGTCCAGAAGAGGGTAGCAAACCCGTTGAAGCTCCAGGTTGAATTAAGATAATATACGCCGCTTGTTTGCGCGCGGAATCCTGCCATGATGGTATCCTGCAATGGTTTGCCGGCTAAACCATTGCCCAGGTAAAAATTGAAAAGTGTTGTCCATTCGGCTTCCGTGGGCACATGCCAGCCCGGTGGGCACAAACCCTGACCGGCCGGGGAATCGTCGTATTTCATCACCTCATCCCACTGGTAAAGTCCGCCATATTTGGTACAATTGCCTGTTATGTCGTTGAAGCAATACTTTTCTGAAAGGCAATTATCATTCTGAACCTGTGAGGAGTTCAATGTTGTTCCGTAATTCAGGTTGACAGACATCCAGCATTGAGAACCGATTTGTACAGTCGGGTAGACTTTGTTATCCCGGATGTCAGTCAGGTTGCTGCCGCAGGTAAAAGCCGGGTTTGGTTGTACCAGGATGGTTTTTGTTTTAGTCGCAAGGCAGGTAAAAACGTTGGAGTAACCATAGGTGATTGTTTTCAGCCCGGTCCCGGCAATAGAAGGTGTAAAAGTTCCGGTAATCGAATTAACTCCCGGACCACTGTACTGGCCACCCAGCGGCAAACCTCCATATAAATTGAATGGCTTGGCATTCAGGATGGTTACCGTGTCGAAACACGTGGTAAAGGAAACGAGCGGAACGGGGTTGCCGCTCATGATGATCTTACCGGAGCTGGCCGGGTTGCCCGTAACACAGTTGAGATTGGAGGTGATTACGCACCGGATGCTGTCGCCCACGGCCGGGTAGCAAGTAAACGTGGTTGAGTTGGACCCGGCATTCACACCGTTTAATTTCCATTGATACGATGGCGACCCTCCTCCGTTGGTCGGGTTGCCAGTAAAGGTGACCGCAGTTCCCGGGCAGAACGGATTGGTCGGCGTTGAGATGGATACCCCTGCAGGCAGATTGGTGTTGACTGTCATCGTGATGATGTTTGACATGGCCGGGTTGCCAGTTATACAGGATGCCGATGAATTAAGGACGCAGGATACCTGGTCGCCATTGGCCGGTGAGTATGAGAACGACGCGCTGTTTGTCCCGGCATTGCTACCGTTGACTTTCCATTGATAACCGGGGACCAGGCCGCCATGGTTAGGAGTTGCCGTAAATGTCACCGAACTGCCGGCACAAAAAGGATTGGATGAAACCGCGATCGTAACGCTCACTGCAAGGATTGGGCTCGCAGTCATTGTAACCGGAGCGCTGGTTGCAGGATTGCCGGTGACGCAGTTATCAGAGGAAGTCAGCTCGCAGGTTACTACATCTCCATTTATGGGTATGTAAGTGAATGAGGAACTGTTGGTACCTGCATTACTTCCATTTACCTTCCACAGATACAATGGAAACAGGCCGCCATGGTTGGGAACTGCAATGAAAGTCACCTGACTCCCCGGGCAGAAAGGGTTTGCCGGAGGGGTGATTGATACGCTCACAGCAGGGTTTGGGGTGACGGTCATGGTTACCGGGGGACTTAGAGCCGGATTCCCGGACGGGCATAAAACATTTGAAGTCAGGGTACAGGTTACTGCGTCGCCATTGACCGGCACATAGGAATAATTAGGGGAATTCGTTCCGGCGATCAAACCGTTGACCTTCCATTGGTATTGAGGCGTCGTTCCGCCATTGATGGGTACGGCAATGAAATTTACCGCTGTTCCGGCACATACCGGGTTGAGAGACGGTGAAACAGACACGCTGACCGGCTCAAGTTGATTTACTACCATCGAAATGGTATTCGAGGTAGCCGGGTTATTGGAGGTGCAAACTGTATTGGATGAGGTCAGAATGCAGTTCACGATGTCCCCATTTGCGGGTACATAGTTAAAAGTCGGAGTGTTTGAACCAGCATCGACCCCATTGACTTTCCATTGATAGACGGGTGTTGTTCCGGGATTTACAGGAGTGGCGGTAAAAGTAACAGATATGCCAGGACAAACATTATTTTGTGATTCTGAAATATTGACATTAACAAGGGTGCCAGCAGCGACATCCACAGGATAATGAGTAGGAACTGAGGCACTGCAAGAATTGATATCCGTATAATTAACATCAACCCACTGGTTTCCAGAACTGATCCATTTTATCTGTATAAAATCATCAAACACCGTCCCACCTGAAATCTGTTGACCACCAGAGGAAAAAGTCCATTGATAATTTGATTTACCGGTGTCGGTTAAATAGTTTTCTGTTAACTGGATGCAACTCAAATCATTCCCGGTTATAACGGGAAGTGGTCTTTGATGGACTGTTATATGGAGTAGTGAACTGTCGCCGGTCCCACATGGATTTAGACCCCGAACTGATAATATTCCGGAAACCGCTGAAGAGGAAAAATCCACACCTATCATATTTGAATTCATTCCACTTGAAATAGTAGCTCCGGGTGGTAAATTCCAAATGTATGAGTTTGAATAATTGACGATGGGAACATTATATTGGACCGTATTATTATTACAAACATCGGTAGGGCCAGCTATTGCTTGAGCGCCATCCGGCTTTGTGCAATCTTCGAATTTAACCAGAAACCCATCAGTTCCTCCACCCCCATATACAGGTTGCCAGCCATTCGGTGTTGAAATGCTATTCAAAGATCCTGTGTATCCCAACAGATATTGGGTATCTCCAAGGGTTTCAACAGCAGTTCCACTTTCAGAGCCATCCGAACCGTAAAAGGTTGCCCAGATTCTCTGCCCGGTTGAATCAAATTTGGCTAAATAAGCATCGTTCGAACCACTTTTATTGGGTTGAAATGAATTTGGAGTTGCAATATTTAAAATTGATGAGGTAGCGCCGGTTATAAAAACATATGCGCTGTCATCACATGCAAGGTTATATATTAAATCGTCTTGTAATCCTCCGTAATAGGTAGCCCATATTCGCTGACCTTCGATATTGAACTTCGCAAGATAACCATCATCAGAACCAGCTAATGAAGGTTGAAAACTACCAGGGGTAGCCATATTATTCAATGATGCTGTACTCCCTGACAAATACAATCTGTTGTATTTATCTGAAACGATACAGCTATTCCCCTCATATTGCAGACCACCATAATAAGTTCCCCATCTTCTTTGCCCGCTGGTATCAAATCTAACTAAGAAAGCATCAGCAAGCCCTGAAAAACCTGGCTGGTGCGATCCGGGAGTAGAAATATTAGAAGATGACATGGTCGAGCCAGCCAGAAAAAGCATGGTATCGTTCACAATCCGGCATGAAGATCCTGCCTCCACACTGCTTCCTCCATAATAGGTGCCCCAGACACGTGAACCTGAGGTGTCAAATTTCACCAGGAACGCATCTTGCATACCGCTAAATGAAGGTTGAAAAGAATTTATTGTAGCAATGTTATTAGGAGAGTTGGTAGTACCACAAAAATACAGGCTGGTACCTGATACGCAACAGCAAATCCCTGATTCAATATTTGAACCACCATAATAACTCCCCCAGATGCGCTGACCAGCACTCGTAAACTTAACAAGGAATGCATCTGTAGTGTCACTTTTAAATTGCTGGAATGAGCCAGGTGTAGCAATATTAAAAGAAGAATTTGTGGTTCCGGCAAGATAGATGCTGCCGTCTTCTGAAATACAGCAATATTTGGATCCGTCATTTCCGGATCCCCCGAAATAGGTCCCGAATAATAGTAGTCCTGCAGGGTTGAATTTTGCAAAGTATCCATCAACATTCCCAGCATAGATGGTTTGGAAGGAACCGGAGGTCGCTATATTATTTACAGAGACTGTTTGCCCCGTTATTATAATATTTCCATTTGGATCCAATGACATTGAGACTGCAAAATCTACATCATTTCCTCCATAATAAGTTGACCATAAACGCTGAGGAACAGGGTCAATCAGCAATGTGGAATTTTCTGGAAACCTCTGATCTGCAGAGAAGCCATAAATTCCCTGCCTTATCTGGTAAAACCTGCAATGCACATCTGCTGTCCTATCATTCAGCCGGTAAAAACTATGTGGAATCTCCTCTTCCACTGTACCTATGGTAGTTGTTAGTTTCAATGAACCAGTGGAAGTAATATCTATTTCCGGACCCATGATCTTCATTCTGATGGAGCTGAGTTTTCCTCCCGGATTAACCACAAAATTGTATTTAACACCATGCTCCCCATCCGTTAAGAACTCCAAATCGATGCCGGGATAGATGTTTTTGTAGGTAACGGTCTGGAACGACCTGACATTTGCGATCCCTTCAACCGGTGTGCCCGTGGTGTAGTAATTCAGGTAGTCGGATGAAAGCCCAGAAGCAATGATCTTGCAGGCGGGGTTGGAGCCGACCAGGTCGAAGTCGATCCTATGAAAATTGTATAAAGGCTTAGTACTTTCTTGTATTGAATCCATAGCACCATGCAAGTGACTCAAAAATTCAAAATTCGATCTCCGATAAAGATCGTAACTGAACCCACCATTTCGCAACTGTACCTTCATTCCTGGTGTATTCAGCAAATAAAGCACTGAAGGATTTGGCTTGTTATACTGGTCGATGATCTGGCCTTTGTTTTCAATAAAGCCTGTTCTTTGTATTAATTCCTCTTTTTTAATGGAGATTTCATTTTTTGCATGGGAAACCATAGGCAGAAAGAACATCATCAGGAAGATGCTCGCAAAAAAGCCGTATGGTCTTCTTTCTCTCAAATTTCTAATGTTTATATCCGATAAATTTCATTCTTTCTAATCCCGCAAACACCTCACCGGAAAAGCATTTGCCCGGCTCGACTGGTACAGTGACACCGAAAAATCGTACACATTCATCCCGTGCGATATTGCTTTAACGGCATTCCACGGAGTGGAAGTCCAAAAGAGCGTGGCAAACCCGTTGAAGCTCCAGCTTGAGTTCAGATAGAAGACCCCGCTGATCTGTGCCCGGAATCCTGCCATGATGGTATCCTGCAAAGGTTTGCCGGCTAAACCATTGCCCAGGTAAAAATTGAACAATGTTGTCCACTCGGTTTCTGTGGGAACATGCCAGCCCGCTGGGCACAAGCCCTGTCCGGCCGGAGAATCGTCGTATTTCATCACTTCATCCCACTGGTATAGTCCTCCATATTTGGTACAATTGCCTGTTACGTCGTTGTAGCAATATTTTTCTGAAAGGCAATTGTCATTCTGAACCTGTGAGGAATTCAGTATCGTTCCGTAATTCAGGTTGGCAGCCATCCAGCATTGAGAACCGATTTGTACAGTCGGGTAGACTTTGTTATCCCGGATGTCAGTCAGGTTGCTGCCGCAGGAAAAAACCGGGTTTGGTTGTACCAGGATGGTTTTTGTTTTAGTCGCAAGGCAGGTAAAAACGTTGGAGTAACTATAGGTGATTGTTTTCAGCCCGGTTCCGGCAACGGAAGGGGTAAAAGTTCCGGTAACCGAATTAACTCCCGGACCACTGTATTGGCCACCCAGCGGCAATCCTCCGTGTAAATTGAATGGCTTGCCACTTAGGAGGGTTACCGTGTCGAAACACGCAGTAAAGGAAACGCCCGGAACGGGGTTGCCAATCATGATGATCTTACCGGAGCTGGCCGGGTTGCCCGTTACACAGTTGAGATTGGAAGTGATCACGCACCGGATGCTGTCGCCCACAGCCGGGTTGCAGGTGAACGTGGTTGAATTGGTTCCGGCATTCGCTCCATTAAGTTTCCACTGATAGGAAGGTGACGGGCCGCCGTTGGTCGGGTTGGCGGTAAAGGTGACCGCCGTTCCCGGGCAGAACGGATTGGTCGGCGTTGAGATGGAAACCCCCGCCGGCAGGTTGGTGTTGACTGTCATCGTGATGATGTTTGACAAGGCCGGGTTGCCGGTTATACAGGATGCCGATGAATTCAGGATGCAGGATACCTGGTCGCCATTTACCGGTGAGTAGGCGAAAGTAGGGCTGTTTGTCCCGGCATTGCCGCCGTTGACTTTCCATTGATAAGCCGGCACCAGTCCGCCATGGTCAGGAGTTGCCGTAAATGTCACCTGGCTGCCGGCACAAAATGGATTTGATGAAGCCGTGATCGCAACGCTCACTGCAAGTACTGGACTCGCAGTCATGGTTACCGGAGCGCTGGTTGCCGGGTTGCCGGTGACGCAGTTGTCAGAGGAAGTCAGTTCGCAGGTTACTACATCTCCATTTAGCGGTGCGAAGGTATATGAGGAACCGTTGGTACCGGCATTACTTCCATTTACCTTCCACTGATAAACAGGAAACAGACCGCCATGGTTGGGAACTGCAATAAACGTTACCTGGCTTCCCGGGCAGAAAGGATTTGCCGAGGGTGTAATCGAAACTGTCACGGGAGGGTTTGGGGTGACGGTCATGGTTACCGGGGGACTTAGAGCCGGATTGCCGGTCACACAGTTATCGGAAGAGGTCAGTTCGCAGGTTATTATGTCGCCGTTCAATGGTGTGTAGGCGTATGTTGAATTGGTAGCACCGACGATACTGGCCCCATTCACTTTCCATTGGTATCCTGGCAGGGATCCACCGTGTGTAGGATTGGCAATAAAGGTCACCATTGTGCTGGCACAGACAGTTGTTTGCGGAGTGGTAACCGTTACACTGACTGGCAACGGCTGATCAACGGTCATGCATATTGAGTTGGACAGGGCCGGGTTCCCTGTCGGGCAATTGATATCGGAGGTTAGCTGACAGGTGATGCATTCTCCGTTGGTCGGAGTATAGGTGAATATTTGGCTATTCGATCCGGAATTGGTCCCGTTGACTTTCCATTGATATACCGGATTGTTGCCAGGATTAGTCGGAAAGGCGTTAAATGTCACGGGCGTGCCTGCACAGGTATGAGTCGAAGTGGAAGTAATGGTCAGGCTGACGGCGTGAACCTGGTTCACCGTCATGCAGATCTGGTTGGAGTTGGCCGGGTTCCCGATCGCACAGGCATCATTCGATGTCATGCTGCAAACAATACAATCACCGTTTAATGGAGTGTAGGTAAAGACTGAATTGTTTGGGCCGGCATTGATTCCGTTCACTTTCCATTGGTATGAGAGCGAATTGCCTGCTGGCTGGCCGGTGGCTGTAATAGTTACCTGTGTTCCTGCACAAACCGTCGTGTTGCCAGTCGCAATGGTCACGCTGACGGCAACCGGCGTTCCGATGGTGAGCAGCACCGTATCCCGGCCGATGCATCCGTTAGGACCAGTCACATTAACTCGGTATAACCCAGGAGTGCCCGTTGTATAGGTTTGCCCGCTACCGATGTTCATGGTCATGGTTGTCAGGTCATCCCACTGGTAGGTGCAGCCGGTGCATGCTCCGGCATCAAATGTAGCTGTTTGCGGGGCACAGATGGTCTGGTCGGGGCCAAGAGCTGGTTGCGGTGCTGGTTGAATGGTAATGGTTTGCCAGGAAGTATCTGTGCGGTTATCAATATGTCGCACAAACAATTCAACCGAATAAGTTCCTGTATTCGCATAGATATGGGTTGCGTTGAACAGGTTTGAATAATTATTCAATCCTGATCCCGGATCCCCAAAATCCCAATGAACACTGTCGGGGGGAGGATAAATATCCCCTGTGAAGTGGACGAAATCATTTTGGCAAAAGCCTGAATGATGAATATATGCTTTGTATTTCTGAATAAACTGAGGAAGAGTACTGATATTGGGACCGGTTAATGCAATAGCATTCCTCTGGTAATTACAATTTTGCCCGTAATTTGATGGATTTTGAATAACAGACATAGAGTCAACATTGTATTCCGTTCCATAAATCTTCCAATCAGGTCCCATCTGTAAACCATTTCTTTTATATCCTGAATCAATCATTACGCGGCTTTGCACAAATGCTGTTGAATCAAGGAGCGTGGCATCATACTGATATATTGCACCATTAGGCGATGATTTGGAAAGATAAAGGTACTTCGAATCAATAGAAAACTCGGCACCAGTATTGGCTCCAAAATTGTCTGTGGGGATATAAAACAATCGACTCACACTACCAGTCTGTGGGTTGAATGTACAATATTCAGATTTGCCAAAGAATAATGCGATCAGTTTTGTACCATCTTGTGAAACCCTGATCCAAATTGGTGGGTTCCAGAAATTAACAAAGGGCATTTGCCCCCATCCCGCGGAGTAACTAAGAACAGGAGTAGTTGAAATCCCTGAATTGTTTATCAAAAATGCTGCATAATTCAGATGGGTTGTTGTTGAAATTGTAGTTATTATCCAGACATCTTTATTATTCTTGTGTCTTGTGCCTGTGACAGACCACCAAGTATTCGCGGTACCTGGGATTGGGACGTTCTTAAACCCAACTTCGATATCTCCCAAACCACCATTAAGGCGCATATTAATAATAGAATAATGTAAAGGTGAAGAAACCAGGGGGGCATCATGCGCAACAGTAAATATGTAATAGGAGCTATCGTCACCTGGTATTGGTGTTGAAATTACGAATTGCTTTAAATCCTCATTAGATCCAAGTAACCCCGATCCATTTGGCATAACAACCTTATTTCTATTATACACTTTAACTCCATCCGAAAAAAACAACAGATTTCCACTTGAGTCAGAAACACATACAGGAGATGATAAACTCCACATTACTCCATTCGGAATGGCAACCGGCGATCCTGAATTAAAAGTAAGACCTGCCCCAATCGGAGGACCATAACCTCCGAAATACCAATTGTTGAATTCTCCCTGAGAAAACCCAAAGTATGGTAATAAAAATATCAGACCGGTGATGAAAAAAACTCTCATTTAGTTATAAGACATCATATTTCATTCAAATTGTATCAATCCCGTAAACACGTCACTGTATGCCTTCAATGCATAAAGAACCCATTCATGATGATGCATTGTGAAATTCTATTTAGTATTCTGTTAATCAATTTAATGTGTATTATAGTGCAAAACCGAACCTAAGTCACCGTGATTGAAATCAGGAATTTCCCAGGGTTTTATGAAATGATCTTTACTGATTTTTATCTATATGTATTGATTTTATTACAAATTTACACATTGTCACGGATGCATTCATATCAGAGACAGCGGTGAGTTGTAATCGTTGGCTGAAAATAAACAATTTATGATCCCGGGACTGGGGATATTTCGGAAAAATCGAGGTTTACAAGGTAGTGGAAAACAGCACAATTTAACAGATAACCGATTGATTATGTTTAATATAAAACATAAATCAAGTTCTGTAAATTGCCTGGCATTTTTTATGACAATATTGTCAAATTATTTTACCGCCATGCAGAAGCAGAAGCAGACTT
>Ga0118677_10004746_pt1 | contig 24437 bp, 14 predicted proteins | sample AliMusrvi5mmetaG_FD_86154 | JGI IMG/M metagenome (GOLD analysis project Ga0118677, IMG submission 86154)
CCGGTGGGAGTGACGGTCCGGTAGTAATCACGCGTGTGGAATCCGTCGATGGTGTTGGTTTTACCATCGGGTGTTGCCACGGTTGCGGTGACGGAAACCTCCTCCGGGTTGAAGGGGTTGGCATACCGGTCCGGGATGTCGAATGTGACTTCGAACTTTTCATAGCAAGGCACCTGTTGAGCGGAAGGCCGCACATCGCGGAGGGTCGGCGGTGTGGTGTCAACCAGCAACCGTTTGGCGGAAACAGTGCTGATCGTGCCAGTGAGGGCCCCGACGCCGTCGAGGAAGACGCGGATGCCGAATTCGCGGGGCTCCATCAAGGTCCGGGCATTCCAGAGGGCGTGATGTCCGCGCGGTTCCCATGCGGTGGCGGCGGGGGACAGGTTGACGGAGTAGAGATGGGGGCCTCCGGGGGCGGCATAGCCTGGCAGCAGTTGTTGGTACCAGAGATAATCCCAATCTTTCATGAAGACCAGTACCTGCACATTGGTGGGGGCGCCGTCGGACAGGGTCATCGTCCAGTTTAATTGCCCGAAACCGAACCAGGTGCGGGTGGGGGCGATCAAGGCCAAGTCCCGGGTCCCAGGCCCGGTGAGCGTGAAGGACAGCCTATTGGTGCCTTCGGGGATGAGATTTGTGGAGATGGCCGAAATGGGCTGAGACGAGAGGCCCAGAGGGACGATCTCGCTTGAAAGGGGAAGATCCTCTGCACGGATCACAGGGAGTGCAAGATGGGTGAGGACGACGAGGCTGATAGCTATTCTATTCACAGGTGTTTCCGGGTTTGAAAAGTTGATCCACAGAGAACGTCAGTCCGTGCGGGAAGTCAATCCCGAAAACCTCTCCGCAACCTAAGCCTAAGTCGGGAGGGTAGAAAACTGTTTACATCGATTCTTACCGTACTTATGTTAACCGCTTATGCAAAGTTTGGTCACTGAATTGGCGGCGGGTGTGAAGATCCATTCCCTCGTGGGGGAGAATACGAGCCATGTGGTGGAACGCAATGGGCGCAGTGTGCTGATAGACTGTCATTCCTCCCATATCGCCCGTTGGCTGGACCGGCGTGGCCTGCCGCATCCCGAATGGATCCTGCACACGCAGGTGCAGCCGGAACATTGCCGCGAGGGTAATGGATTTCCCGGTGCCCGGATCCTTGTGCATGACGATCTTGCCGAGTTGGCGGGTGACCGGCAAGCCTATGAGCGCAGGGCGCATACCGTCTGGGAACACCCCGAGGAGTGGGGCGTCACGCTAGGGCGCGAACCCTATGGCATCGCGGGGAGTACCACCGTGTTTCCGCCCGAACGCCCTCTGAAACTGGGCGGTACGTTTCGTGAGGGCGATCGACTGACTTGGCAGGATCTGGTTTTTGTGGTGGTTGCCTTGCCTGCTCATGGGCGGCATCCAGTGGGATTTATCCTGGAACTGAACGGGACGCCATTGGCCCTGTTCTCTGGCGACCTCATGCAGGATCAGTCCCGGCTGGTAAATTTTTATGACCTTGAGATCAACTATGGCGGCACGTCATTGGGGGAATTGCCGGCCGCTCTGCGCGAGCTCGCCGGACATCCGGTGCGGCACTGGTTCCCCGCCACGGGCCCGGTGATCGGGGACGGACCTGGCCAGGCGCTGACCCTGGCGGCGGCCATTGAGTCCTATCAACAGGCGCTTGGGTGGCAGAGCGGGACCTTCCAGCCGGAGTCTTCGCCGGATTACCCCAAGGTTGGCCGCTACCGTCAGCTGCATCGGGGCATCTACCAACTCGATAATTTCGGCAACTGCATTCTGCTCGTTGACGAGGCGGGTCGTGGACTGATGTTCGATCCGGGGCCCTGTGACTATGAAGCGGCGGACCGACAGGCGAACTTCATCCGTGATTTGGAATTGTTTGAGCGCGAATGCGGGTTACGGACAATTGACCTGGCGCTGATTACGCATATTCACGGGGATCATTACGACATGGCGCCGGTGTTGCGCGAACGCTATCCGGGCTGCAGGGTCGGGGCCTGGGATCTGGTGGCGCGGGTGGTTGAGGCGCCGTGGGATTATCCGTATCCGGCGTTGCTGCCGTGGTACAACCTCGGTTTCGACCATGTGGCGATGGATGTGGTGTTAAGTGAAGAGGACCCGTTCCAGTGGCACGATACGGTCATTCGGTCGATCCACCTGCCGGGCCATTGCTACTGCCATGCGGGTTATCTGCTGACCTTCAATGGGCTGCGGTTGGCCGTCACAGGGGACACGATTCAAAGCCGGGGCGGAGCGGATGGATTATCATTCTTTACAAGCAATCACAGCGTTCCGGATGAATACAGCGGGATTTTGAAGACGTACCGCCGGATGTGTGCCGAAGGGGTTGATATGAATCTCGGCGGCCACGGTTCCCATTTTACGGGCTGTTCCGCGATGTATGCCGAGAGTTTGCGCCGCATCGAGTATGCCCAAAAGGCCCTGCGGGTTCTGGTCCCCGGCGGGGATCTGGAGGCGGCTTGCCTGCGGCCAGGCTGGCCGCACTGGCCAACCCGGGCTCAGAGCTGACGCATCTAAACCACCCAAAAATCAAGAGTTTTGACAGAATTTACAGAATGTTCAGGATGGTGAAAAAAGAATCTGCCTCTATTCCTAACCCGGCATAGCCGGAAACAAAATCCGAATTTTAAACATGGATGCACAGGATAAGTTGGATTAAAACCACTCCGTCTTTTCCCATTCTGTCAGTAAGGACTTCCGGCCAACCCCTACCAGAACATGTCCTTTTTGATTATCCTGTACATCCTGTCTATCCATGTTCGAATCTCTTCTTCTCAGCATAGCCGGCACCAAAAAGTTGGATAAATTATTTTGAGTCATATCATGTTTATCTGCAATGCATAGTGACGCACATCAAAAAAATCATGACCACGATGCGATTGATTCAAGTCGTAAGGGACTAATCAATTTTGCATATTTTGTTCATTCTGTCGGAAATTTTTCGTATAGGTGTGGAATTTAGATGCGTCTGCCCTGAACCCGGGCTTGAGTTTACAGGGTGTTTGCGTGGATAGTCGATACAATGGACAAAATGTAAAATAGTGGAGCGTAAGCGTCTCCAGGATAATAGAAAGGACAGGATATGAAATTCATACATATTGGTGTGGGCGGATTCGGACAGTGCTGGGTGCGGGTGCTGAAGGAGAACAAGGATGCGGAAGTAGTCGGTTTAGTTGACGTTAACGAGGAAGCCCTGCGGAAAACGTGCGAGATCGGCGGTTACAGTAACGACATCTGTTTCAGGTCACTGGAGGATGCGATCAAGAGCGTAAAAGCCGATGCCGTGGTATCGTCGACCCCGCCGGCGTTTCACAAGCATGACGTGATCACGGCCATGAAGGCCGGGTTGGATGTGATCAGCGAGAAACCCATGGCGGACTCCATGGCGTCGTGCAAGGCCATGCTGAAGGCCGCCAAGGAGACGGGACGAATGTACGTCGTCTCGCAGAACTACCGCTATTCGGCTCCCATGTGGACGCTGGCCAATGTCGTGCGGTCGGGGAAACTGGGCGCGATTGGACAGGTGAAGATGGATTTCTTCCTGGGCGTGAATTTTGGGGGAGGCTTTCGCCATGAGATGCCGTTTCCGGTCATTATAGATATGTCCATTCACCACTTTGACCTGATCCGGTTCGTGACGGGGCTGGATGCTGTCAAAGTGTCTGGGTCCGCATGGAATCCACCCTGGTCGAATTACAAGGGGGACTGTTCCAGTACGGCCCTTTTTGAGATGAATAATGGCGCCAGGGTTCTCTACAACGCAAGCTGGTGCGCCAAAGGTTCGTTTTGCGACTGGAACGCCAACTGGCAGATCGAGTGTGAGAAGGGGACGGTAACCTACCGGAACGGCGAGATACGTGTGCTCCATGTGCCGGAACTTTATAGCCTTGAGAAAACGGAGATCTTGCAGCATACCCAGCCGCCATTGACGGCGCAGCACTACGTTCTGGATGAGTTCATCCGTTGCGTGAAAACGCGTAAGCAACCGAATACGGTGGCCAAGGACAATATCCGCAGTGTCGCCATGGTCTTTGCCGCCGTCAAGGCCATGGAGACCGGGCGAAAGGTGGATGTGCTGGATAGTCAAACGCTTGCCCTCCTGAAAAAACGATAAGGAAGAGGGCCGACCACGCCATTGGAGGGTGACGCGTTGAATGGCGCAGGGGAAAACTGGCCAGCCATCCGTAGCTCAAGCCCGTTTCGGGCGCGGAGCGGAGGATGGCGGGGACGACGGGGCTCGAACCCGCGACCTCTGCCGTGACAGGGCAGCGCTCTAACCAATTGAGCTACGTCCCCCCCTTAAAAACAGGTGCGCAGTCTGTCGGAACTTCAGGGTGATTTCAATAAAAAAGTAAAAAACTTTTCAGATCCGATTAAAGATCAGGAGTGCGGCCACGGCAAGGGCGAGGGCAATCCGGTAATACCCGAAGATGGACATGGGATGTTTTTGAAGATAGCTGACCAGCCATTTTACCGCGAGTGCCGCCGACACCAAGGCGGTAATCAATCCGATTAAGGGCGCCTGCCAGCCGTAGGTTGAGAAGATATCATTGCCGTATTTAAGCGTGTCCAGCACGGTGGCCGCGCTGAGTGTGATCAGTCCGAGAAGGAAACTGAATTCAACGGCGGCAACCAGGGAGAGGCCAGCCCAGAGTCCCCCTAGAATGGTGGACAGGCTGCGACTGACGCCCGGCCACATGGCGAGAATCTGAACCGTTCCGATCAGTAAGGCCATTTTCCAGGTCAGGTCTGACAGGGACTTGGTCGAGGGAATGTCCCCTTTTCGTGTGCGCCGTTTCCATTCGATAAAAAGAATGACCAGTCCGCCGACGAACCAGGCCGCGACCACGGGCCATAATCCCTCTTCCCCGCCGCCGAAAAGGTGTTTTTTGATCCATTTCTCAAGTGTGAGTCCCGCGATCACGGCAGGGAGGAAGGCGATCAGCACATTGATTCCCAATTTTAACCCTTCTGGATTCCGCCCGATGAGCCCCTCGGCGATTCCCCGGAGTCGGCGGAAATAAAGTCCGGCCACCGCCAGGATGGCGCCGGCCTGAATACAAATGGCATAAGCCTCGGCCGCATCCTTGGTGGCGGCGGTCTGGCCAATATTCATGAGTTTCATGGTGAGGATTAAATGTCCGGTTGAACTGATCGGAAGGTATTCGGTAACGCCTTCAACAACTCCGAGAATGGCCGCTTGAAGCATATCCATAAATATAAAACCCTTCCAGATTACATGATTTTGAGCTTGGGTAGATCCTGGATGTCGACGGCGCCGACGAGCCTGCTTTGATCGTCCACAACCAGAAGATCATCAATATTGTGCTTCTCAAAGAGGTGCAGCACATCCGCGGCCAATCCATTGGCTTTGACCATAATGGGATTGCGAGTCATGAGGGCGGAGACCGGCATATTGACAATGTCCGGATAGTGCGGCAGATGCCGGCGGAGATCGCCATCGGTGAAGATGCCAAGGACGCGGCCGGTTTTGTCAAGCACGCCCGCCGAACCGCTCCGGCCCTTGGTCATGGCCAGAATGACATCCTTGATTTTGGCATTGGAGGGGACGGAGGCGATGCGGTTACCCTTGCGCATGATATCCGACACGCGGAGGAGGAGGGTGCGTCCGATGGCACCTGCCGGGTGGCGTTTGGCGTAGTCTTCGAGTTTGAAGCCGCGGGCATCCAGTAACACCATGGCCAAGGCATCGCCGACGGCCAGTGTCGCGGTGGTGCTGGTGGTGGGGGCCATATTGAAGGGGCAGGCTTCGCGCTCGACGGCCACCGAGATCGTTTCGTCGCTGAGTTTGGCCATCGAACTGTGGGGTTTGCCGGTCAGGGAGATGACCTTGATGCCAAAGCGGCGGACTAACGGGAGCAGGTTCAGGATCTCTTCCGATTCGCCGCTGTAACTGAGCGCCAGAAGAATATCGGAGGGGGTCAGGATGCCCAGGTCCCCATGCATGGCCTGGATCGGGTTCAAGAAGACACTTGTGGTTCCTGTGCTCGCCAGTGTGGCGGAAATCTTCTCGCCGATATGGAGGTTTTTGCCCACCCCGGTGACGACAACTTTGCCGCCCGCCTGGGTTGCCAGAATAATCATGGTGACCGCCCGCGTGAAGCCGGAGTCCAGTTCGCGTTGGACCTTCTGCAGGCCTTCGATTTCCATCTCGATGACAGCCCGTCCGCGCTGGATGGCCTCTGTGGCTTTTGAGGTGCCGGGTCTTTTCTTTTCAGTGCGGGGACGGGTTTTCATGAAGGGTATCCAGACGTCGTAGGGTGATAATGCAATTAGTTCTCAAGAATGGCGTCGGCAATGGCCGAGCCCATTTCCGCGGTTCCTGCCACTGTTTGGGACGGATTGGTTGTGATATCCCGGGTCCGGATTCCCTGGGCGAGGACATTTTCCACCGCCTGTTCGATGGCTTTGGCGGCGTCTTCGCGATGGAGCGAGTGGCGGAGCAGCAGGGCGGCGGAGAGGATTTGGGCGATCGGGTTGGCAATGCCTTTTCCCGCGATATCCGGAGCCGACCCGCCCGCCGGTTCGTACAGGCCGAATCCGGTTTCATTCAGGCTGGCCGAGGGCAGCATCCCGAGCGAGCCGGACAACATGGCGCATTCATCACTGATGATGTCGCCAAACATGTTGGGGCAAAGCATGACATCAAATTGCTGGGGGGAGCGCACCAATTGCATGGCGGCATTGTCGACATACATATGCTGGAGGCTCACATCGGGATAGGCTTGCCCGATGCCGGTGACGACCTCGCGCCAGAGGACCATGGTGGTCAGCACATTGGCCTTGTCGATCGAGGTCACTTTCTTCCGGCGCTGACGCGCCATGTCAAAAGCCATCCGGGTGACCCGCTCGATTTCGTGCCGGGTATAGGCCATGGTGTCAAAGGCCCGCTCAGTGGGGCCGGAGCCTTCGCGGCCTTTGGGTTGGCCGAAATAAACGTCCCCCGTGAGTTCCCGGACGCACAGGATATCGAATCCGGCAGGGCATAGATCCGGTCGGATGGGAGAGCAGGGCAACATTGAGGCGGGGAGTTTCGCCGGGCGCAGATTGCAGAAAAGACCGAAGTGTTTGCGCAGGGGTAACAAGGCGCCCCGTTCGGGTTGCTGGGGGGGGGGGAGGTTTTCCCATTTGGGTCCGCCCACGGATCCGAAGAGAATGGCTTTGCTGGCTTCACAGGTTTTAAGGGTGCTCTCCGGGAGGGCGATCCCGTGGCGGTCAATGGCGGCGCCACCAACATCGGCGTGCGTGAACTTCAAGTTGAAATCAAAACGTTTCTGGACGGCGCCCAGGACTTTAAGCCCCTGTTCCATGACTTCCGGACCAATCCCGTCACCACTCAATACTGCTATCTGGGTCGTGTTGCTCATAGGGTGGGGATGATGCCCAGAGCAGAGGATGGTGTCAAGTCAGAGGTCTCAAGTTTGCGCTGCGCTCCGGCGCGAATGGCATTTTGGTGCCAGCGTTCGATGTCAGTCTCTGCGATATACCAGAAAAGGGGGTAAATCAGTTTCTGGTAGGTCTCCAGATCCATGAACGCGAGTGATTCCGGCGTTAATTTGCTGGCGATGGCCTGAATCCACGGAGCCGGTTCACGGGTTTCCCATTTCCCTTTGTTCAGGGGACAGGCATTCTGACAGTCATCACACCCGTAGATCCACGGCCCCATCTTGTTCCACAGTTCCCCGGGAATGGGTAAGGCTTCCTCGTACGTCAGGTAAGCGATACAGCGCTTCATATCCACGACATAGGGTTCGGTCAGGGCGCAGGTCCGGCAGGCGTCCAGACAGGCTCTACAGCCGGTTGGGCAGGGGGCTTCCGGTGCGGAGGGCGGGTCTGGTTCCAGCTCGGCATCGATGAGCCAGGCTTCGATATTCAGCCACGAGCCGCACTCCTCAGTATAGGCAAAGCCGTTACGTCCGATTTTAACAAGACCGGCCCGCAGGGCGGCTTCACGGCAGGGGATGCCACCGATTTTAACCCGGTGTCCCAGCGCGATAAGTCCCTGCTTCATCTGCTTCGGCAGAGTATTGTCGGGGCACTCCTTGATGCGTCGGTCGCAAAGGTAGTTGCGTCCGATATGGCGGGTGACGGCTTCAGGGATGTCGTATTTCCCGTAGCGCCGGATGGCGACGACAATGGTCTTCGCCCAGGGGGCAAAGGTGGTAGGGGTGACGCGGCGCTCCATGCCTTGATAGAGCGACGCGGCATCGGGAAAACGCAGGGAGAGTCGCCCGAGCGCCGTCTGATATCCCTCAAACGGTTGAACTCCGGTGACCCCGCACGCCTGGTATCCGAGTTCCGCAGCAAGCGCCTTGATTTGAGCCTTCATCGTCATGACAGAAGGCATCATAGCTCAACCGAAAGTCGGATTAAAGGGATGAAATTGAAAAAGAAGGGTCGCTTTTTAACGACTGCATAACTATCTTTCATTCACGAAGTGATAGTTGATCTCTGATTGTAGCTCGAAATTGCACGTCAACATGTTGCAAACATTAGACTTATGAAGCATTTCGCAAAAAGCATCTTAAACTATTTTGCGACGTTCAATGAGACGCGGTTCCGGTTTGGCACGAAGCGCCTGGCCTATCAGTGGGCGGATCACCAGCAACACGCCTTGGATGTCTTGGATTTGGCGGTGTTCCCCGACATCCAGGCGCGCATTCTGGACTGTATTGCGGCAAATCAGCCCATCAACATCAGTGTAACAAAAGGGGAATATGCCATTCGTGTCAATGGACGCCCGCTTGTTGAGCGTCTCCTTGTGTCTCTCCAACAAGATACTGGCTTGCCAGCTTTGGAGAAAATTCTGGGGGAGCATGATTTTTATGCCGAACCGGTCCCCACGCCCCAAGTTGCTGGCCCAACAGACCTTTTCAGCCTGCCTATTGGTAGGCAGGAAAAGTGGTTGTTGTCATGTCGGGAGTATAACCTTCGTCTTCGCAAGATTTATTATCAGGGTTTGCTCGATATTCAGCAATCCAAGCTGAACGAACTGAAAGCCACCCTCCGCCTCGAAAACGCATTTCCCCGCGTAACCCTCGCCGCCCGCCAGGAGGAACAGAAATTCTTCAATGATCTTCAGGCATTGGCGGCGGGTGCCACCAGTCCCGCCGATTATGTGGCCGCGGTTCAAAGCCATATCGAGTCCACCATCAGCGACTTTGTGTTATTCGATCTTTATATGGTGCTGTCAGCCTTCTGGCATGGTGTCGGGACACAGTCATTATATCTGTTCTTTCATGACATCGGCCGGGATGAAGAAGTGCGTTATCCGATATTTTGTGCCGAAATTGAGGTGTCCACTACGGGTGATGCCGTGTCGCTTCGAAGTCCCCACGATGTGTTCATGTTGAACACCCCGGCCATCAACAGTTTTGAGTTCGATAGCGTATTGACGACACCCCGGGCCTGCCGGTTCTCTGAAGCCATGCCGGCACTCCTTCCAATCGAACAGTTTCTCCAGGCAAAATATAATGCCCCCAAGCCATTCCTGCTTGAGCGGGGATTTTCACCGGTGGTGGGCGACGGTCTGCCTGATGTCCGCTTCCGGGTCGCGTTGCAGGCGGTGGGAGATGAAGATCGCCGCATCCTTGATTATTCCGAACTGATGACCACGCTCGACAAGGGGGTGGGGCGGAAATTCATGGATATTGTCGGGCAATATGTGGGCGGGAACGTCAAGAATACATGGGACGATGTGAATCGTGACTACGGTGAGCGTTATCCCCACAAGTCCGTGGATCGACTTATCCATCCCAGTTCAAAGATCCCTCTTCCCCTGAATGAATCTCAAAAACGTATTTTGCTGGCCGCTGAAAATCCCGCAAACCGGATTATTGTGGTAGATGGCCCGCCGGGCACCGGGAAATCACACACCATTACAGCCCTGATCTATCAGGCGTCCCTTCTTGGGAAAAGCGTGCTGGTCACCTCACATAAGAAACAGGCCCTCGATGTCATTGACAACTCACTGATTGAACAGTTTAAGACCGTCCATCCCCGCGCTAAGCCTCCCGTGTTGCGACTGTTGTCGGGGGATGATCGCAGTGTAAATGAACCGGCTAACACACTTTCCGCTCCGGTCATTAATGCGGCCAGCCATCGCTATCAGGCTGATCGGACTGAAGCGGTCGAGCGAGACAGGCAAAATTTGTTGGGTGTTGTCCAAGTTGCCAACGAAAATTTCTGGGAAGGCGCGGATGTATATCCAGCCCTCCTTAAAGATGCGTTCACGCTTTCCTGTCTCCAGCAGACTCTTTTCCCGGATGGCTCTCCTGATACAGATGTTGCGGCTCTGCCCCAAGCGGCGTTGGATATCAAAATTGACGGAACGGAGGTAAACCGGTTGGCGGGGATTTTTGCAAAACTTCAAGCCCCAATATCAATGCAAGTCTTGTCGGATTTGGCCGCACGACGGAATGAATTGCCGAAAGCCTTGGAACAATGTGAACAGCTTAATGAAATACGACGCGGACTCGACGCTCGTCTCCTCGCAATAACCAAGCCCATCCCAGACGCTGTAGAGCGGCTTGGCTTGCTGATGGATGAAATGTCGTTTGCCTGTCGCGGGGATGTCCCCATATCCACGTTCACCGCATCCCCCATAGAAATAGCGAAAGAGTCACTTTTATTCCTGCCGGACATTTCGACCTATGCGGAATTGTGCGCTGTCCGGGATGATCTCCAGTTCATTACTGAGGAAGAACGTAAATTGCTTGGGAAGATCTTCCGTAATAAGGCGGTGGCAAAACGTCGGAAGGAAATGGCGCGGTTTCCCGCTATTGCCCAACGTATGGCGGATTCTTCAGCAAACGAAATGTTCCCCGAATACATGAACGCGGCCTCTGTCGTGGCTGGTGCCACCGTACAAATGCCTTGGCTGCACCCTGACTACCTTGTTCATGCGCATAAACGCCTACCCCCTGCGAGTTTGGCCCAATTGGCCAAAACCCTCCATAGTTTGGAGCTGAGCGAAACAATAACCATGGTGGCCGCCGTTAGGGGTGGTGATTTCTTTGAAATGACACCCGTTCAAATAAAGGAAGCCTTGGCGGGCTTGCGACGGCTCAGAGAATATCAGGCCCTGGTTGCAAAATTGTCCCCCATTTCAAGTATTTCCGGGATAGCGAACAGTGATCTGCCAGCCATGTATGCCTTTTTGAAAGACGTCGCGGCTTTGATGCCAGCGCTGGGTACGAAGGATATCACCTTCCTGGAGACCTTGTTACAGACCTATCAGCCTGTTTTGGCGGTGATAGGGGTGTCATCAGGAAACCTTCAAACGTTTTCGGCCTTAACATCTGGTTCTGGCAAGGCGGCGGATGTGCTCCGTTACATCGAATTGCATGGGCGCCTCTGCCGGTATCCGGATCTTCGTCCGCCATCCCGGCAATCCATCACGGGCTTTTATGACAAGACGCATAAACTTCTCGATCATGAACTGGATGGGCGGTTCAAGAATCTGCAAAATCACTCCGGTGATGTGGCAAGGATTCTAATTGCCATTCAATCGGGCAAGCGTATTTCTGAGGAACAGGCAAAGGCTTTATTCAAGTCGCTGGCCTGCATTATTGCCGAGCCGGGGTTGATTTCCAGGCATTTCCCGATGACGGAAGATCTTGTGGACTACCTGATCATTGACGAAGCGTCACAAGTCTCCATCGCGGAGTCCATCTCCCTGATGCTCCGCGCTAAACAGACGATTGTTTTCGGGGATGAACTCCAATATGGGGCGGTGGGGGCGGTCAATGTGGCGGAACGTTACGCCTCGCAATATTTCAAGGACATCCTGCGTGACTTTACGCTGGATACCAACCAGGCGATTCCTGATTCCGAGCGGGAACGAATCGCCAGCGAAGTGGCGCGTAATGTAACGGATGAGGAGGCGGAATCCGGCGGCACCTATGTCGTGGCACCTGGTACGAAAGAGTGGCTCAAGACGTTCAGCGTAAGGACATCCACGCTGGCTTTTGCCAAAGCTCTTAAGAACTATTCCGATTCGCTTAATATCCATTTTCGCAGCTTTCCCGAGATCATCAGTTACTCCAATGAGTTCTTCTATCGGCAGAGCCAGATCGACCTGGTCCCAAATCGGATTCGCACGAAACCCATTGGTGAAGTTTTGCGGTTTATCCCTGTGGAAACCAAAGGCAACTCAGGCCGGAACGTCAATTTGGATGAGATCGAGGCCGTCAAGGCTGACCTGGAACGACTCCATGCCAATGGTTACAAAGGAACACTCGGTGTTATCTGCTCATTTAAGGAGCAGGCGTCCCGGATGGAAGAACTCCTCCGCAAAGAATTATCCTTTTACACGGAGCTCGAACGCGATCACCGCTTCAGTGTCTGGTTTGTGGGCGATGTCCAAGGTGAAGAGCGTGACCTGATCTATTACTCGCTGGTTCAGGACAAGAAGCAGGGGAATGCCGATTTGGTTACCATCTATCCCAAGGTTGGCGGCACGGCGGACAACATTCGCCGCCTCAAGATGCAGCGTCTGAATGTCGGGTTCAGTCGGGCCAAGGACTCCATGGTGGTTGTCCATAGCATGCCATTGGAGGAGTATTCTGACACCCGGTTGGGTGATGCTCTGAAACATTACTGGAACATGCGGGAGGCTTGCCATGACAACTATGTGGCCGATGAGTCCGTGTTCGGGTCACCAGCAGAGAAGCGGCTGTATAGTTTAATCACCCAGACCGCCTTTTATCAGCGCCAGCGCGGACAATGCCGTCTGATGGCTCAATTTGAAATCGGGAAGTATATCCGGCAGGAATTCCACAAGTTCATTCCCCATTACCGCGTGGATTTTCTGATGACGTTAGGGCAGAACGGCAAGGAGAAATCGCTGATCATCGAATACGATGGAGTTGAGTTCCACACCAGGAACCCGGATGACGTTACGGCCCAGACTTTCGATCAGGAATATCTTGAGTACGACATTCAGCGCCAATTAGAATTGGAAAGTTTCGGGTATGGGTTTCTGCGAATCAATAAGTTCAGCCTGCTCCCCCGTAAAAAGGACGAAACACCGGTGGACGTGCTGAATGAAAGACTGGAGAATGCATTCCAATGACGATTGATCGTTCCCCAGAATATCTTGTGGGGCTCCTCAATGAACTGAGGCGCTTGTCGAAGGAAACCGAGTGGGTGGAGTTCAAGCGCAACGACGCCGAACCTGAAGAAATCGGCGAGTACGCCTCTGCTTTGTCCAACTCGGCCGCTTTAATGGGCAAGGCCTCTGCCTATCTGGTGTGGGGCATTGACAATGCTTCTCATGATGTGATTGGCACAACATTCTCGCCATCACGGGAAAAGGTGGGTAACGAGGAGATAGAAAACTGGCTGTTGCGGCTTTTGAGTCCCAAGATCGATTTCCGTTTTCATGAGTTCATTGTTGATGGCAAACAGGTCACCCTGATGGAAATCGGTCGCGCGTTCCGCCATCCGGTTCAGTTCAAAAATCAGGAGTTTATTAGGGTAGGGTCCTACAAAAAGAAGCTTAAGGAATACCCTGAGAAGGAGCGCGCATTGTGGCGTATTTTCGACACCACTCCCTTCGAGGATCATCTGGCTGCAGAAAACCTTGATGCAGACGCCGTCCTGCGATTACTGGACTATCCTGCTTACTTCGATTTACTTGAGAAGCCTCTGCCCGAGTTGCGAACCGGAATTCTTGACGCCCTTGCATCGGATCACATGATCGTGCGGAACACGGCTGGTGGGTGGAATGTGACTAATCTGGGTGCGGTTCTGCTTGCAAAGCGACTGGATGAGTTCCGTTACTTGGCTCGCAAGGCGGTGCGGGTGATCGTTTACAAGGGCGATGACCGTCTGGAAACGATCCGTGAACAGGTCGGCGGCAAGGGATATGCGAGTGGGTTCGAGGGACTCATCGGGTTCGTGAATACGCTTTTGCCAACCAATGAGGTGGTAGGGCAGGCGCTGCGGAAGGATGTGCCCATGTATCCGGAGGTGGCCATACGTGAATTGGTTGCCAATGCCATCATCCATCAGGACTTTTTCGTTACTGGCACCGGTCCCATGATCGAGATATTCCGGAATCGGATGGAAATCACAAATCCTGGTGTTCCGCTTGTGGATACAAACCGATTTCTTGATACGCCGCCGCGGTCACGGAACGAGGCGTTGGCGTCATTTATGCGACGCATCGGTGTTTGTGAAGAGCGGGGTAGCGGTGTCGATAAGGTCATTATCCAGACCGAACAATATCAGTTGCCTGCCCCGTTGTTTGAGGTGGCAGGCGACAATACGCGCGTCGTACTGTTCGCGCATAAGGCTTTTGGCCGAATGGCAACTGCAGACCGCATCCGGGCATGTTACTTACATGCTTGTTTACGATATGTTCAGCATGACCCGATGACGAACAGTAGTCTGCGAACAAGATTTGGAATTGCCGAAACGCATACGGCTACGGTCTCAAGAATCATTAAGGATACAATAGAAATCGGACTAATTCGTCCGATTAATGGAAGTGCCGGACGAAAATTCATGAAATACGTGCCGGCATGGGCCTGATCTTATTTGATTAGAATCCCGATATCGAAGAAAAGTATGCAGTCGAATATTGGTAATATGTTGATAATGCACAAGTTATGAACTTATGGTTTATTTGATGGGAATCCTTGCGGAGAATATCATGTCTGACATCACCCTTACCGAGTTGGAGGCCCAGACGCTGGCGCGTTGTCTGAGTGAGCATATTGAGCCGCCGGCTGGTCTGGCGGCCAAGCTCTTTCCCACGGTCCATGCCAAGTTCGATTTTCGTACACTCAATAACGCCCGAATTCCCACCATCGAATACGCCGGTAAACGCTCTGAGGCCGCCATTCTCAATGAAGCCTCCGCCTTCGGCGCTGGCTCACCACTCCAGGTCGTCCGCTTCTTTCAGGGGGGTAAGCTCAAAAAGAGCGCCGATCAAATGGAACTTTTTGCCCGGGAGGGTGGCGAGACCTACGAGACCGGCTGGAAAAATCTCATCGTACAGGGGGACAATCTCCAGTTTCTCAAAACCTGTTTCATCAATCAGGATCCCATCATCAAGGATAAGGTCAAGGGGAAGGTGAAGCTCATCTACATTGACCCGCCGTTCGCAACGAAAGGCGATTTTGAAGGCAACGAAGGCGAGTCGAGTTATGCGGATAAAGTAGATAGAGCAGAATTTCTTGAGTGCTTAAGAGAGAGGTTAATATTTCTTAAAGAAGTTTTGGCGCGTGATGGTTCCATATATGTTCATCTTGACACAAAAATGGCCCAGTTCGTCAGAGTCATGATGGATGAGATCTTCTCAGATCACCGTTTCCGTAATGAAATTATTTGGAAACGTGGATTTGCGCACAGCGACACGAAGCAAGGTGCAAAGCATTTCGGATATCTTCATGAAGTTATTCTTTTCTACGCATCTGATGATGCGACGTTCAAAATGCAATATCAACCGTATGAACAAGAGTATATTGATCGGTATTACAAGTTCATCGAGAAAGAAACTGGACGGAGATATTGGTTAGACAACCTTCAGGGGCCCGGGGGGGCCGCGAAAGGCAATCCTTTTTATGAGGTGATGGGGGTAAGCAAGTACTGGCGGTACAGCTTAGAGCGTATGACTGAACTCATAAAGCAGGGCAGAATCATACAGACAAATCCGGGCACTGTTCCGAAATACAAGCGGTATCTTGATGAAATGCCGGGAAAACCTCTTCAAGATATATGGGATGACGTGCGGAGCTTAGCAGGACTTGGGGCGAGTGAAGATGAGAAAACAGGCTACCCTACTCAGAAGCCTGAGTCCCTTTTAGAACGAGTTATCGCGACGAGCACTAATCACGGGGATCTTGTCATGGATATTTTCGGTGGTTCCGGAACCACGGCTGCGGCAGCAGAGAAACTCGGCTGTCGCTGGATAACCTGTGATTTCGGCAAACACGCAATCTACACAATACAAAGCCGGATCGCCACTATCGAAGCATCTCAGAAATTAGGCCTCACCCCCGGTCAGCGCAAAAAGAAAGTTGCCTACGACAAAGCCCCTAAAGATTTCGGCGTAGTGTCCGTGGGCGCTTTCGATTTCTCCCGGATCATGGATTTACGGAAAAACAAAGATGCCTATGTCGCCTTTGTTCTGGGTATTTTCGGCATCACCGAGCGCGGGGAGCATTTTGCGAAAAAATATCACATTAGCAATGTTATTGCCGAAAAGGATGGCCATCCAGTCGAAGTGTATCCGGTGTGGGAGGATAAATGGCTCAAGGAGGTCCGGGTTGACGAGGAATATCTCAAGGGGATTGTCCGCCAGGCCAATGGCAAACTGAAGGGCACTTACTACATCATTGCCCCGCAAGCCTGTACGCGGGTGGGTGAGTTGACGATGCCGAACGGCAAAGGTGACAAGGTGACATTCAAAACCATGTCCTTCCCGTACAAAATCCTCGAAGATGCCGCCCGGCATTTCCAGCTTTCGGAACAGCCGGATTCGCCCGAGAATATCAACCGCCTGATCTCCTCTGTCGGCTTCTATTTCAATGAGGCTGTGGAATTCAAAGTCAAAAAGACCGGCAAGGGCTTCAAGGTCACTACCTTCAAGACCACGATCACCGATACCAACGAAAAGGCCTTTGATGGGTTGGACGGCCTGGCCATGATCCTGGTGGACACCGATTATGACGGGGAGACTTTCAAGGTGGACTCCTGCTTCTATCAAAAGGATCTCAAAGACGGCGAAGTGATGCTCAAGGACGTTGGCGCTAAAACGGCCCTGATCGCGGTGGATAAACATGGCAACGAATCCCAGATTGTGACGGTGAAATAATGGCCCGATTATCGCTCTCCGAACACACGCTCGACATCAATCTGCGGGCCTATGATGTGGATGCCTTTGATTTTGCAGAAATCGAGGATTATGTTCGGGCGCTGACGGAAGGGCGGGAGTACCAGTTCGAGGCGATTCACGGCATTATGACCTATCTGTGGGGCGGCCGGTATAAAAGCCTCAAGGAGCTGGCACTTGAAAATTACCGCAAAAAATCCGCCATACAGCAGCGGTTCCAAAGCCAGGACCATTTCCTGCGGCTTCTGCCCCTGCCAGACCGGCTGTCCGGGGTGTGTCACCTGGCCACTGGCACAGGAAAATCCTATGTCATTTTCGCGGTGGCCTATCTCTCCCTGATTTTAGGCAAGGTCAAGCGGGTGCTCGTGTTGGGGCCGTCCTCCACTGTGATCGAGCAGGGCCTGACGGATAAATTCAAGGAATTGTTATACGGTGCCCGGGGAGCGGAACTGCGGGAGAAACTCCCTGAACGGTACCGTAACCGGGTGGTCAAACTCCTGAACGCCAACGATCCGATCGAGGACGGCTCCGTAGTGATCGAAAACATCAACGCCATTTATGGACAGGAGAATAACTCCATCGGCGATACGTTGTTTGCCGGGGAGGGCGATGTACTGGTGTTGAGTGACGAGGTGCATCACGCTTACTCGCATCTTGATTTCTCCGGCGATGCCCTCTCATTTGATTTTGAGGAGGGGCAGGAAGGCAAGGGGGACGACCGCGATGAACGGTTGTGGATGAAATTCCTGCGCGGTGAGCCCCGCATCAAGCGGCATATCGGTTTTACCGGCACGCCCTATAGCGGCAATGATTACTTTGTGGATGTTTTGTACGAGTATTCCATCAAAGATGCCACGGATGAGAAGAAGGTGAAGCGGGTGAATCCCATTCTGCACACCGAAACCGATGAGGGGGAGGCGGACCTCTCTAAACTCCAGCGGTTCGAGCAGATTCTGAAAACACACGCCGACAATCGTTTGAAGTATCGATATGCAGACAAGAAAGGCCGGTCGCGCCTGAAGCCCATCACCGTGTTCATCTGCAAGGCGACCACCTCGGCCCGGAACAATGCCGATGAATTTATCAAGGTGTTAGCCGATTATCTTAAGGAGGGGGATCCGGCATGCAAGGCGCTACCCCGCGCCGCTCTGGAGCAACTGGCGCGCGAGAAGGTGATTTGCGTGACCAGTAAACTTGGGGATGCCGACTACCAGGAAAAACTTGAGGAGATTGAGCAACTTGACCCGGCCAAGACCGGCGGGAAGGTGGAGTTCATTTTTGCCGTCAACAAACTTTCCGAAGGCTGGGATGTGGACAATGTGTTCCAGATCGTGCCCATGGAAGAGCGGGTATTTAACTCCAAGTTGCTGATCTCCCAGGTATTGGGCCGGGGTTTGCGAATCCCGCGCCAGGTGCCCTGGGTGGATATTCAGCAGAACTTCCCGGTCGTGACTGTGACGAACCATGAAAAATTTGCCCATCACATCACCGAGTTGCTCGATGAAGTGACCGAGTGCGAAACCCGCTTTGTGTCCGAGGTATTTCCCGGTTCCGAAAAGGAGCGGGCCAAATATCATTTCAACGTCTTCAATTTGGAATACCATCCATCGGTCCGCATTGAGCCCCGATCAGAAGAAGAGAAAAGTGGGCCGGCCGGTTCACGCAGACTCGAGCTGACCCCCTGCACCGAGAAACTGGATGTCAAGGTGGTGTACCGGGAAGACACCCGCCAGTTCCAATTGAGCCGTGAGTTTGTGAGCGTGGCGCAGATGGTCTACGACATCGAACAGAAATTTCGCTTCGACAAATTTGAGCGTAAGAATTTCGATTTCGGGGACGGGTTGGTGTGTGACCATGTGCCGGAGCAGGGCGACATTGAAGCTGTGATCCGGGCGGCCATGGCCAAGATCAAGCTTGAGGGCGATCGGCTTTCCCTGAAGAACAAGCAGGAGATTGAACTGTTCTTCTACAGTTACCTGCCTGTGGGAACGAGCAAGGTGGTGCGTGAGAATGTCGAAGGTGCTGTGGTAGGGATCACAACGCGGGAAATGCACCGTTCCAGTCTGCGGGCCGGTGCCGTGGAACAGGACGCCAGTGTGTTCGTTTCCGAAGACTACGAGACGGAGTTAGGCGAGCAAAACAGTTTTGTCATGAAGGAATTGCTGGGGAAGGGCAAAGTCAAGCAAGGTGAATTGGGGTTGAAAAACACAGAGCCATTTGATGAGAAATCCATCCGCCAATTGATGCCCCTGAAACATCTTTACGCCGTCAACACCTCCCTTTTTCGTACGCCCCAGGAACTGGTCATTCTGAGCCACGATCCTGAGCGCCAGTTCATGTTCAGGCTGATTGAACACGGAAAATGGCTTGATGGCTGGGTCAAGGCGGCGGATACAGAATTCTACAGCATCGATTACGAGTACTGGCGCCGGGGCAAGGACCGTGTCCGCCGTTCGTTTAATCCGGACTTTTTCATGCAGGTGAATTTGGCCGGTTATCTGTCCAAACTCAAAACCGATGCGGCCATCAGCGGGGTTGCCCGGCTACATGAATTACAAGACGCCGGTACTGAAGACCTTATTTTCGTCATCGAAATCAAAAGTGATGACGATGAGTCCGATGAAACCAAAGCCAAGGAAGCCTATGCCAAGGAGCATTTTATCTCAATAAACCGGCGCCTACGCGAGACCCAGGAAGTTGATCTTACCGCAAACTTCCGCGATTCAGTTCGCCAGCATTACCTTTTCAACCTCCTGCGCCCCACAGATTATCCCGGCTGGTTCAGCCGACTGAAAAACGGGTTGGCAGTGGTGGGGTGATCCCACCCGAATACCGGCACGTCATTATTTAACAAACGGTTAGAGTGATCAACGATGAGCATGTCGATGAAAGAAACACGCATAACAGCGGTGGATTTGCCCCACGTTCAAAAGTTCTTGGCTCTTATTTGCGAAAAATGTGGAACAAAGCAGTCGTATGACGTTGGGTCGATTTGCATAAATGATAATGAAACTGGCACCAAGCGGGTTCAGTTTACCAATTACTTTCGGTGTGTGAATTGCGACAGTCCAGGGCCTTTCGAGGTGGCCGACTATTTGAAGGTCATTAGCGAGGTAATGACCGCTAAGTTTAAGAAGAGTAAAAAAATCTTTTTAGGTCGGATTCAGATGTTCGATGGTACGGCACATCAGACGGTGGCCATGTCCGAAGAACATTTGAAGGAGTTGATCGCCAAGGATCCAGACAATGCCTTTTTGCACGTTCGAATGGGTAATCTTATGCGGGCCGCCAGGCATGAGACTAGTGCGGTCGAATGGTATGAACGAGCAGTGGGGCTTGATCCACACGATTTGGAAGCGCTTGGTTCGTTGGAGGAATTATCGATAGATCGCGAAGACTTCAGAACGGCCCTGTATTGTGCTTTGGCGATCCTTAATGCCATTGGGATGGGGCGGCGCGCATCTACGGATGAATTGACGCATGCGATCCTGTCTGCTCCGCTTTATCTGATGAACGAGAATGCTGATGATTTTCGTGTCGTATGGGACGAACAACCGGCAGATATCCGTAATTCCGGAGAAGGTCAAGTACTGCGTGAGTTTATGGATATGGACGACGATCTCGACGAGCGGGTGGAGTCGTTTGTGGAGACTGCTTTGGGAGAGGAAGCGACTGATGAACTGTCGCAAAGTCATGACACAGGGGAACTATGGGCGTCTGCGAAACTGCGATCTGTAGAAATGGAAACCTCATTGGCAGCTGTTGTCGCCAACTCGAGTCTTGAATGGGCGGATTTGCGATTGTCCATTCCTGCAAGCGAAAAGGGGCGCTTGACGATCCCCTCAAGAAGCAGCATCAACCTGACGGACGGTGACCGAGTCGGTCAGTGGAATGTGCCGTCGTTACGGACCCTGTTTCGGGGTGATCGGCCCCCGCCGCCGACAACAGAAATGGATCACTATCCCGCTGAATACGTGGATTGTTTTTACTGCGTTGAGTATCACGCCTTATTGGTTGCGGACGCTGACCGGGATCCGACAGATGAAGAGTTTATTGAGCTTTACTCAACGATGAGGCGGCGCCCCGACGGAAAGAGCTTGGGTGTTTTGCATGATGTCGTCTGGCAAGCTGCCTGTCTGGCTCTGGGCATGGTTAAATTCAGTGAAGCGGAGTATGGCGCAATTTTCAGCCAGATGACTCGTTCTGTCAGGCATTTTTGTACAGGCCCTTCTTCGCGAAACTACATTGATTATTTGCGTTCGAACTTTGGTCGCTGAATTCTTCGGCATAAGCCTGCGAGGGGCCTGAATGAAGTTATGGAGGGACGGCCTCCGTGCCGTCCGCAGTCTCTTCAACAGTGCTCGTCTCTAATACCGGCACGATTTCCGGTGTTGCCTCCGCAATGACGTTCGGATCCGGCGTTGTCACCGTAGTTTCCATCACTTCCGGTGTCGGCACAGGGCTGGGTTCCGGCTGGGGCGGTGTTGGCTCTGGCGCCGCGACCGGCGCCGGAATCACAGGCGGTAATGATTCAACCGCGGGTACCGACACCGGAATTGCCAACTCTACGGGTATTACCGGTTCTGGCTCCGAGGCCGGTGTTGGCGTTGTGTCCGCCGGTTGCGTTTCAACTTCAGGCACCGACACCGGCGTCGCGGGTTCCTGCGCCTGAGGCGGCGGAACTGGATCTTCCGGTCTTGGGACATCGGAAGGCGGATCAAAGACCGGTGTTGATGGTTCCACGGGCATTGGCTCAATGACGACAGGATCTGGTGGCTGGTTCGGCAAGCTCGCAGCTGGCTGATCCTCGCCCTCCAACGAATTGTCTGCTGGAGGGACGGCCTCCGTGCCGTCCGTCGGTGTAGTGACAGGTTCAGACACCGGGGTTAACTGTTCCTCAGGAATATCCGGTTGTGGCTCCACGACGGGTGTCGGTGTTGAGTCCATCGCTTGCGGTTCGACCACAGGCCCCGACACCGGTGGCTCTGGTACCTGAGACTGAGTAGGTGAAACAGGCTCCACCAGTGTTTCGATGACGGGAGGCGGCTCCGTCACGATAATCGGCACTGGCACCACGATTACCGGCTTCGGTGTTGCAATAGGCGCAACCGGTGTTGGCTTCGGCGGCAAGGCCGGCGCAGGTTCCGGTTGCTCGACTCCCGGACTGCCCACTGCCAACTGCCCACTGCTTACTGAATTCAGCATCGCTTTCCCCGCGCCTTGCCACAGGACAATGGCCGGGCACTTCCCACTCGCCATTTCCGACACGGTAGGGTAGAGGCTGGGACAACAGAGAATCCCTGCTAGGCCGTCACCAAACAGGCGGGTAATCCGCTCGTGGGCGGCGGTTGATTCCGCCGGAACGATGATGGTGGCCAACTGGTACCCCGCCGATTCCAGCGTTGACTCGATGTCGGGTATCAATCCAAGGACTTCCGCCGAACTGGTGGCGGATAAGATGACCCTAATCTGCCGCCGCTTCGTCTCCGCCGCTGTCATCTGAGCTTTTTCATTTGAGATCACGGCTGGCGTTGCCACCGCTGGACGGGCAGGGGCTCCTTTCCCGAGGGCGACATCCCTGGCGATGGGATCCGCTTGGTATCCCATCTGACGGGCGATGGCCAGGATCCGCTGGCGTGTAGTGGGACTGATCCGGACTCCGGAAGTCTTCCCATTGATGACACGCGAAACTGTGCAGATGGACACTCCACCCGCTTTGGCGACATCAAATATTGAAACCTGCGAGCTCATGAATAAGCTGTATATTATAGCTTATTCATGTTGTCAATGTGCTCAACTGCGGACAATCAACTCGGGCTCTGCCATGAGGCCGCAGGGGACAAGTTGGTACCCGTCGAACCAACTGTCGGACCCACGTGTGAACTCGCCGGGGCCGGTCCAGTTCGGCCATTTGTCGGTCAAATGGAACGGACCATGTGAGTTGCGCCGGTGGCCGATGACCTGGATTTGTACGTCGGCAGGACCTTCCGCGAACCCTGTGACTTCCACTTCATTCGGTTCCCAGGCCGCAATGCCGGCTTCCTTGCCGTTGACCAGCACCCGTACTGCGGCTCCGCGATATTCCGGCACACGGATGAAGGTGCGTTGTCCCTTGTCCGCCGTCAGATCGATGCAACGACGGTAACTGACAGAGCCGGAGTAGAAGGTCAATCCCTGCGGCACCCAGTCGCCCAGTTGGAGCTTGGTGGGAAGCGCGGTCACCGCCACGTCGGTTCCGTTGGCCAATGTGCCGAAGTTGCCGAGCAGATAGATAATCTCCAGGCCGGGATGATTTTCCACATAGTCGCATTCCAACGTCAGTTCATTCTTGCCCACCCTCAGCAGGGCCGGGTCAAGCGGCAGCTTGCGCAGCGACAGGTCCACCCACCAGCCGCATTCAGCGTCCTGACTCACCGGCACGCCATTCAGCGATACCCGGAAAGTGGCGGGTTGCTCCAGGGCGACACACAAGTCGCCCGTGGGCAGCGCCTGGCAGTCGAAGGTGTAGGACAGAGCCACAGGGATCCGTTTCGGGGTCGGATTCTTCGGCTGAGCCCACGGTTGAACCATGTCGCCACAGCGATGCTGAATGCCCATGGCCTTGCGCACCTCGCGGTCGATGCGCAGGATCTCGTCGGGCGTCAGGAGATGCCGCGGGTCGGTGGACCAAGTGTCCGGGTTCCAGCACCCGGGGCAACGGATCGAGCAACCCTGAACCCAGATCACGAACCGGACACCTGGACCGTTGGCGCAACTCGCCGAAAGGATATGGGCCACGTTGATCCGGTTGGGGTCTTCCACGCCGCTGCCCGCCGTCAGTAGACGCGCTTCAGGAGGACCAACCGAACGGTGTCGCCCTCGCGATGCTCCTCCACGCGATAGCCCATTTTGCGTGCCTTCTCGTGGATGACCTGGCGCTGGCTCTCGACGAGTTGCCGCCGTTCTTCTTCGAGACGACGCCGTTCCGCCTCGGCCAACCGTGCCACCTTGGCCTCGAACCTTGCTGTGTAGTGCTTCTGCACTGCCTGGAGCCAAGGCTGTCCGTGGCCCCTGCCGGCGTCGAATCCACTGACAAACGCCTGGTATCCAGTGGGCGTCTTCAAGAAGCCGATGTCGTTCGAAGAGCCGCCGACATGATTGCGGCGAATCACGACATGGGCGACCTGCTCACGCTCGCGCCCTTCGTACCCTTCCAGGCGGACCGGCTCCGAGTGGACCTCGATTTTGTCCGCGGTGAAGCCGACATTGGCCAGGGCTTCAAGAAGGCATTCCTCATCCACCATGGGCGTCCCCAGGACGACATACGCGCTCATGGCTTCCTCCCGGTGCCGACCGCCTGACGCGAGCTTTTCGAGAGTACCGTGTCGTGCGGGGCATCCTTTCGATCGATCCGCTCCCACGTGGGAGCCAGGCCGTCGAGGAGGCGGTCCAGTTCCTTCAGGCAGGCATCGCCCGAGAAACCTTCCGCATCGGCAGTGATGCGACCCTCTCGATCGATGTCGATCTGGATTCGCTGTTCCTTCATACGTCCTTCCCCCCCGCT
>Ga0118677_10004747_pt1 | contig 24434 bp, 19 predicted proteins | sample AliMusrvi5mmetaG_FD_86154 | JGI IMG/M metagenome (GOLD analysis project Ga0118677, IMG submission 86154)
AGTCTTCAACACCAGGGCCCGCATCAATTCGTCCAGTTTGCCGGCAACAACGATTTTATCCATGAGCACCCGGTACATCTCGAAAAGCGATTCCACATCCGACAAAGCGTAGTCGAGGGCCTCACGGTCGATGGGACGCCTCGTCCAGTTGTGCATTTGGAACTGCTTTTTTTTCAGTGTCACCTTTCCGAAAAGCTCCTCGGTCAAGCCAGAAAGCCCCTTGTTCACGCAGCCGGCCACCTCGGCCAGGATCTGCACCCGCTCGCCGGCCAGGAACGCGCAGGCCTCGGCGAAGCGCACGCGGTATTCCTCGGGCGAGATGCGGCCGACGCAGGGTGCGGAGCAGAAGCGCACGATGTCGTTGATGCAGTGGGCGTAGGTTTCCTGGTCTGGCACGAGCGGCGGGCACTTGCGGATCCCCCAGCGGCGCTCGACGAAATCGAGCGTGAGGCGCACAACTGTGTCGGAGGGGAAGGGGCCGAAGTAGCGGGCGCCGTCGTCGCGCACGAGGCGGCTGGTAGTAAAACGTGGCACAGGGTCGCGCGGGTCGCCGCGGATCGCGAGAAAGCGTTTGTCGTCGCGCATCAGGATGTTGTAGCGCGGCCGGTGCTGCTTGATGAGGCTGCTTTCCGTCATCAGTGCTTCATCTTCGTTGCGGACCACGAGAATATCGAGGTCCTCGACGCTGTTGACCAGGCTGCGCAGTTTAGGCGGCGCGTGGCGCAGCGTGTGGGCGCGGAAGTAGCTCTGCACGCGCCGGCGCAGCGAGACTGCCTTGCCGACATAGATGATCCGGCCGCTACGGCTGCGAAAGAGATAGCAGCCGGGCTTGTCCGGCAGGTCCCGCAGCTTCTCGCGCAGCGCATCGGTCATGGTTCCAGTGTCGGGCGTTGGGGCGGCAGGTGTCAAGTAGGTCACCAGATTGAGAGGACACGAAGTGAGGGAAGGGCGAGCGAAGGGCACGAAGGCATGGGTGGGTGCAAGCGGTTTGGACACAGCGGACTCAGAGAGGCGAGTTGAGAGCACAGAGGTTTCTGTAGATGTGGGCGCCACGACAGTCAAGTTGGGAGGGGGAAAAGCTTTGACAGGCGGATTCGGAAAACGGAATAGTACGGGAAATGTTGTTGAATGGGCTTGCCGGATGGAGCGTCGGAAAGGGGTGGGGCATGAAAGGGAACCTGCGCGGCTGGACAGTGGCCTTGGCGGGCCTGGGTGTGAATCTGATCTTGGGCGTGCTGTATGCTTGGAGCGTCATGGGCAAGGCGCTGGTGGTGCAGTGGCATTGGAACAAGACGCAGGCGGCGCTGCCGTTCGCTATGTCGACCGCAGCCTTCGCGCTGACCATGGTCTTTGCCGGCCGCGCGCAGGACAAGCTCGGGCCGCGCTGGGTGGCGATGTCCGGCGGCATTCTGCTCGGGCTGGGATTGGCCCTTTCGGCGCTGGCGCACGAGCCGTTCCTCATGGTGCTGACATTCGGCGTGGTCGGCGGCATCGGGATCGGGTTGGGCTACTGCGCGACAACGCCAGCGGCGGTGAAGTGGTTTCCTGCGGCACGCAAAGGGCTGATCACGGGCATTGTGGTCAGCGGCGTGGGGCTGGCGGCGGTCTACATGTCGCCACTGACCCAGTGGTTGCTGAAAACGACGGACATTCCCAGCACCTTCCTGATCCTGGGGATCGGCGCGGCAATCGTGGTGGCGCTTCTGGCCCAGCTTCTGCGCAATCCGCCCGCGGATTATCAGCTGGTGGCCAGGACTGTGACTGCTGTGCCCCGGGCCGCTGCGGTGTCGCGCCGCGATGTCGACTGGCCGGGCATGCTGCGCACGCCGCAGTTCTACCTCCTCTGGCTCATCTACGTGCTGGCCGCCGCGGCCGGACTGATGATCATCTCGAACGTGGCCATCATTGCCAAGGAACAGGCGTCGTGGGAGGCGGGGTTTATCCCCGTGATGCTGCTGGCGGCCTTCAACACGCTGGGGCGGTTTGGCTCCGGCGCGATCTCGGACCGCATCGGACGCACGAACACTATGGTCATTGCCTTTGTGCTGCAAGCCGTGAACATGCTGCTCTTCCTCCACTATCGCACGCCGCTGACCGTGGCGCTGGGTGCGTCCTTCACCGGGGTCTGCTACGGCGCCATCTTCACGCTGATGCCCGCTGCCACGGCTGATTTCTACGGGTTGCGCAATCTAGGTGTGAACTACGGCTGCGTCTTCACCGGTTTTGGCGTGGCGGGTGTCCTGGGTTCGTTGCTCGGCGGCCGTGTGTGCGACCTGCTGGGATCGTACAGCATGGCCTACACGATTTGCGCGGGCATGCTGGTGGCTGCCGCGGTCCTGGCCTACGCCACCCGGCCGCCCGCGGAGCGGACCGCGAACGCATAAAGCGAGAGTGGGGACACAGAGGGCTCTGAGAAGAGCAGAGACCACAGAGGATACTGTAGCCGCGGCCGGCTTGTCCGCCGGAGCCTTGGCGCAGGAGGATGGCCGCGGAATCGTGGTGCAGGCGTCCCGCCTGCCGAGGCGCATGGTGTAGCTTGTGCGCGGCCGGTGGTTTCAAGACTGGTCAGCCAGCGGCCGCGAATGCCCAACCAAAACCGCCGACAGTCCCGGTTCCCAAAAAATGTACACCGAAACGATATTATTTCCTGAGGCCCGCAGGAAAACTCAGCGGTCCTGGAATTAGAAGCATGCACATCGAACTCTTGCAATGGCTCATTCTTGCCGCCGCCGCGGTGATCGTCGGCGTGTCGAAGACCGGCCTGCCGGGGCTCGGCATTCTGGCGGTGACGCTGGTGGCGCTGGTGCTGCCGGCGAGGCAGTCCACGGGGACGATCCTGCCGATGCTGATTGCGGGCGACATCTGCGCTGTGGGGTACTACCACCTCCACGCCTCGTGGCGCCACATCCTGCGGCTGGCGCCATGGGCCGTAGCCGGCGTACTGCTCGGCACCGTGGCGCTGGGGCGGCTGGGCGACGCGCAGATCCGGCCACTGATCGGCGGCATCGTGCTGACACTGGTGGCCGGCAACGTCTGGCTGTCGCAGCAGCCGCAACTGCGCGACCGGATTTCGCAGTTCTACGTATTAGCCGCCGCAATCGGCATCCTGGCCGGATTTACGACCATGGTTTCCAACGCGGCCGGGCCGATCATGGTCATCTACTTCCTGGCCATGGGGCTGCCGAAGAACGGATTCCTCGGGACAAGCGCGTGGTATTTCTTCCTGCTTAACTTTTTCAAGGTGCCGTTCAGCGTGGCGCTGGGACTGATTACACTCCCGTCGCTGACGCTGAACGCCATGCTGCTGCCGCTGATTCTGATCGGCGCGTGGTTGGGCGTGCGGTTTGCCAAGCGTTTGCCGGAAAAGGCGTTTGCCCTCGTGGCCGAGCTCCTGGCCGCAGCTGCGGCGGTAAAGCTGCTGATTTGGTAAGAGGACACGAAGAAAAGGAAAGCATCTGAAAGGCACGAAGAGTCCGGTTGTGCCGCACATTTGCGCGACGCGACCGCGGCCAGCTTCTTCGTGAAACTTCTCCATCTTCGTGTCCGCCCCCGTTGACAGCCATCCCTGCCTTTGCAACACTCCCGCTTGCCATGGGCGCCAAGCGCAAAGTAATTGTGTTTCTCGGTGACGGTATGGCCGACGAGCCCGTGCCGGAGCTGAGCAACCGCACGCCGCTGCAGGCCGCGCAGAAGCCGGCCATGGACCGCATTGCTCGCGAGGGGCGCTCCGGCACCCTGCTGACCCTCCCCGAAGGGTTTCCAACTTCCAGCGACGTGGCCAACATGTCCGTACTCGGCTGCGACCTGCGGACCGAGCTGTGCGGCCGCGGACCGCTCGAGGCTGCCAGCCAGGGGATTGTCCTTGGCGCGCACGATCTCGCCTTCCGGATGAATCTGGTGACCGTGGATGCGGACGGCATCCTACGCGACTACTCCGGCGGACAGATATCTCGCGCGGACGCCGCGCGCGCCGTGGCACAGCTCAATGCCGCGCTGGGCGCGGAGAAAATCCGCTTTCACACCGGCGTGAGCTACCGCAACCTGCTGATCCTCTCCGGACCGGAGTTCAGCCCGGAGGTGGCTTGCGACAAGCCGGACGATAACCACGGCAACCCCGTGGCCGAGCACCTGCCGCGCGCCAAGTCGCCGGCCGGGGAGCGCACCGCCGTTGTGCTGCGCGACCTCATGGCCCGCGCTCGGGTTGTGCTCCAGGATTTCCAGGCCAATGCCATCTGGCCGTGGAGCGGCGGCCGCGCCGGTGCGATCCACAAGCTCACCGAGTGCTACGGCGTCTCCGCGGCCGTGATCTCCGCCGTGGATGTGATCAACGGTCTCGGCCGCTGCATGGGCATGGACGTGATCCGCGTGCCGGGCGCCACCGGCTACATCGATACCAACTACGAGGGGAAGGCCGACGCCGCGATCGAGGCGATCCGCTCGCACGATTTCGTCTTCGTACATGTCGAGGCGCCGGACGAGGTTTCGCATGCGCAGGACGCCAGGCTGAAGGTCCGGGTCATCGAGGACTTTGACCGACGGCTGGTCGGCCGCGTGCTGGCGGCCGTGGATCCGTCCGTGACCCTGGCCGTGCTGCCAGACCATCCGGTGCCGATCCGGACCGGAAAGCATACCCGCACGCCGGTGCCGGTGGCTGTGCGCCACGCCGGCTGGCAGCCGGATGGCGTGCAGACATACGACGAAGAAGCCTGCCTTCACGGCGCGCTGGGCGCGCTGAAGGGGCGCGAATTCATGGATCTGCTCCTGGGAGGGAAGCCAGCATGAAGGAACTCGAAGAGGGAAGCCGGTTGACGCTCGATTTTGCCAAGATCACCAAGATCGCCGAGAAGTGCAAGGACAGCATCCCGGTTGCCATTCAGCATGCGGACACACATGAGGTGATCCTCGTGGCCTACACCAACGAGCTGGCCATGCGCAAGGCGTTCGCCGAGAGAACGCTGATCCTCTGGAGCACCTCGCGAAACGAGCTGTGGGAGAAGGGGAAAACCTCGGGCGAAATGTTCGACCTCATCGAGGCACGTGTCAACTGCGAGCAGAACTCCTTGCTGTACATCGTGCGCCCCCGCCGCGGCGGCATTTGCCACACCAGGAATCTCCAGGGCGCGCCACGCAATTGCTATTATAGACGTATCAATTTTGACACGCTGGCGCTCGAAAATATCGATCCGTGACGGCCCTTCCTGGTGCGGCTGTTTCACGGTGTCCCGCGCGTCCTGTCCGAAGCTTGTCTCGCGCCGAAAAGAGACAGCCGAATCAACCGGCAGATGGGTCGAACGTCACCCGAAAATTGCGCCAGGACCTGCAATTTACCCGCGTGATCCATGATTTGGTTTTCCTTCCGCTTGCTGGCACAGGCTGTGCTTATATTAAAGTCAGAACTCGAGGTTGGTGACGAAATAGGATCAACGCCTAACGGCAACAGTCATCCTGTCACTGGCCGATCAGCTCGCGCCCGACATCCTCGTGATGCCGGGCGACTTTTTTCAGCTAGGCAGGCGTAATACGATCGGATCGGTAGGGACGCCTCTCCGAGGCGTCCGCGGACGGTTCGGAGAACCGTCCCTACCTCAAAAACTTCTTACCCACTTGAGCAAGCCTCTGTAATCTTGCGCTTCCCCTCGGCCCGGTGTACTTTCGTTCCACCTCGGAACGATGCTTAGCAACCGCACAGCCTGGTTTCTGTTTGCCGTACTGGCTGGCCTGTTGGCCCTCCTATTCGTGGGTCCTGTCTGCCAGGTGGTGGCTGGCGGTTTTTACGTCAACGGCCACTGGACATTCCGCTACCTGCTGGATGTCTTTCGCAACCCAATCTACGCCGAGGGGCTGCGCAACAGTTGCGTCATTGCCGCCGGCTCGACGCTGCTGGCTGCGCTGCTGGCCGTACCGCTGGCATGGCTGGCGCACCGCTGTCGTTTCGCGGGGCGCGGAATCTTTGGCGCATTGATTCTGGTGCCGATGATCTTGCCGCCATTCGTTGGTGCGATCGGGTTGCTGCAGATTCTCGGCCCGTACGGCGCGCTCAACGCGCTGTGCGGGCTCGGTCCCGTGGACTGGCTCGGGCGCTGGCGCGTGGGGGGCGTGATCGCGCTGCAGGCGCTGGCGCTCTATCCGATTCTTTACTTGAACGTCGCAGCCGCGCTGGCCAACATCGACCCGGCCATGGAGGAGGCTGCCGCCAACCTCGGCTGCGGGCCGTGGCGCGCGTTCTGGCGCATCACGTTGCCGCTGGCCATGCCGGGGCTTTTTGCCGGCGGCACGCTGGTCTTTATCGCGAGCTTCACCGAGCTGGGCACCCCCCTGATGCTCAACTATACGCGCTGCGCCGCGGTGCAGATTTTCGATGAGCTCAAGGAGATTGGCGCCAGCCCGTTCCCCTACGCGCTGGTGAGCGTGGTGCTGGTCACCAGCGTGCTGCTCTACTCCGGCGGCCGCCTGCTTTTCGGCCGCCGCGCTCACGCTATGCAGGGGCGCGCCGCGGTAGCGCACACGGCCCGCGAGCTGCGCGGCTGGCGCGCCGCGCTGGCGCTGCTGCCGTTTGCGGCGGTAACTGCGCTGGCGCTGCTGCCGCATGCCGGCGTGGTGCTCACCAGCTTCTCGCAGCCCGGCTCCTGGTACCGCACCGCGCTGCCGGCAATCTTCACCGGTGCCAACTACGATGGCGCGCTGGGTCATGCCATGACGCTCAACGGTATCCGCAACAGCCTGGTTTTCTCCGCGCTGGCCGTGGCGCTGAACGTGGTGCTGGGCGTGGCGATCGCCTGGGTGGTGGCGCGCTCGCGCCTGCCGGTGCGCGGCGCGCTTGACACGCTGGCCATGATGCCGTTGGCGGTCCCCGGCCTGGTCATGGCGTTCGGGTTCCTGGCGCTCAGCCATACGCTGACCGCACTGCCAACCGTGCGCGCACTGCCGGCGCTGGCAGCCGCGCTCGACGTGCAGACCAACCCCACACTCTTCCTTGTAATCGCCTATGCTGTGCGCCGCCTGCCGTTCCTGGTGCGCGCGGCTGTGGCCGGGCTGCGCCAGACGTCCGTGACGCTGGAAGAGGCAGCGGACAACCTGGGCGCGCCACCGCTGACCGTGCTGCGCCGCGTGACCGCGCCGCTGATCGCCGCGAACCTGATCGCCGGCGTGCTGCTGGTTTTCGCGTTCAGCATGCTGGAGGTCTCCGATAGCCTCATCCTCGCGCAGAAGATGGAGTACTATCCGATTACCAAGACGATCTTCGAGCTGTTCCAGCTCATCGGCGTGGGGCGCTACCTTGCCGCCGCGCTCGGCGCCTGGGCCATGGCCTTCCTCGCCGTGGCCATACTCGGCAGCAGCCTCCTCCTCGGCAAGAAACTCGGCGCGCTTTTTCGGGGGTAGGAAGAGCCATTGTGCCTTATTTTCCCCACGATACCTGAACCTGTCCGCCGCCGGCGCGGGCACCGCGGCCCTTGCTGATGGCGGATTCAAGGAGGCGGGCGGCAACGGGATTATCGCTCGGCTCGGCCAGGAGATGGACGACGCTGCCAGAGTTGTCGAGCTCGACATAGAACCGCGCGTCGACCGGGTGGTTGGTGGGGAGGTCGGCTGGCAGGTCGAAGTGGAAACCGGCGCGCTGCAGGCCGGACGCAAGCGAGAGGCTCATGCCGCCGCCGGCTGGCGCGAGCTCGGTCAGCGCATCCGTCACAGGGCGGTGTGCCAGGTTTGGCGGGGCGTTGGACGGAAACGCGGGCTGTGCTGGCGTCCACGGCAGCAGGCTGATCAGCCCCGAGTATTTCGGCGACGGCAGGTGGCGCGCGGGGATCGTGTCATCACGCTCGGGGAGCGAGGAACTTCCGGGGCCTGGCCACGGGTTGCCGAGTGGATTACCGGGGAGCGCGGAGTAGGAGCCTTCCAACAGCACGTAGGAGGCGGTCGCCTCCGGCAGGTTATTCAAACGCGTCTCAGCATGACGGTGACCGGGCCAGCACAGAATCAGCAGAAGCGTCACGCCGAACACCGTGGCCACAGGCGACCAGAACCGCACTGGCCGCCGGGCCGGGTGAACCCAGTCCGGCAGCGTGCCAATTGGCGGCCGCGGGGCGATGATGGAGGGGCGGTTCATTTGTTTGGTTGCAACGGCAGAATGTCGAACTAGGAATATCGAATCAGGAAGGCGGCAGCAACTTCGACATTCGTCATTCCTGGTTCGTTATTCGACATTTTTTCTGACAGCCTACACACCTTCCCCATTCAATCCGGCTTCGTGGCGACATTCACGCGGCTGACGCCGACTTCACGGGCGAGGTTGACCACAGTCATGACATCACCGTGGGGAATGCGGCGGTCTGCGAGCAGGAGCAGTTCGCGGCGCGGCTCAAGCGCAACGCGGCTGCGGATGCGTCCTGCGAGTTGTTCCTGGCGGGCTGGCGCGCCGAGGGCGAAGGGCTCGTCGTCGAAGAAGACCATCGTCTCCATGCCATTGGTGCGCGCCACCGGGATCATCACAGCAGTGAGGCCATAGCGCATCCCTTCGCGGAACGGCGCGTTCGGCAGGTCAAAGACCACGCCGGGGCGCACGAGGATGCGTTTGTCGACGATCAGTAGCAACCCCGCCAGCAGCACGAGGTTGATCCAGGGCGCGGCGGCGAAGAGGGCGCGGCCGCCCCAGCCCCCGCGGCTGAAGCGGGTGCGCAGCGCTTCGCTGCGCCACTTGCCCCAATGTCCCTTCAGTTCCTTCACGGCGACTTCTTCTCCGCGACGTGCCGGGACGTCAGATGGGCGATGATTTCGGTCTCGGCGGATTCCATATCGAGCACCAGACGGTCGATCTGGACTAGCAGCAGGTTGTGCATGACAAAGCACGGCACCGCGACGATCAGGCCGGCGGCGGTGGTGATGAGGGCGCGCAGCAGGCCGTCGGTGACGCGTACGGCGTCGATCAGCGGCTGCTGGTCGCGCAGGACCACGACCGTTTCCAGAATGCCGAAAACCGTGCCGAGCAGGCCGAGCAGTGGCGCAATCTGGCCAATCGTGGCGACCATGGACACGCGCCGCTCCAGACGGGCGATCTCCGCGCGTCCCACGTTGCCGATCGCTTCCGCGAGCGTGTGTCGCGGTTCATGGCGATGAAGAATGGCGGCGCGGATCAGGGCTGGAACCGGGCCGGGTGCCTCCTCGCAGATCTGGACGGCCTCATCCGGGTTGCCGCGGTCAAGCACGTTGCAGACACCTTGCAGGAAGTCACGGTGGCTGATGGCCGCGCGCCGTAGGTGGAGCATGCGCTCCAGAAAGACCAGCACGGCCGCCAGCCCGCAGACCAGGATGATCCACAGTACGGGGCCGCCTTGGGTAAACCAGTTGATTGCGTTCATGGTGTCTCGCTTCTGGGGCGTTCAGACGATCAGAATACAAGGACAGTGGGGATGGATTCTGAATTCTTGGATACTTATCGGGATCCGTTTCGCAGTCTCTGAATGCGCTGCAACGCCTCCTCGTGACCGGGTGCGTTGGACTGAATTACCCGGTTCAGGATGCGCTCGGCTTGGTCGAAATCTTTTTTCTGCTCCAGAAGTTCCGCAGCCTGGAAGGCGGCCTGCACGAACCAGGCGCTGGCAGCTTCGGAGTAGGAGACACCTTTCTGGCGGTCGTCAAGGTAGCGCAGGACGACGTGGCTGTAGTACTGGTCGATGGCAGCATCGATCTGCTGTTTCTTCTGCAGGCAGCGGCCGATCTTGAACTCGGCCTGGAGGGTCATTTCGGAGGTGGCATCGCGTCGGGCCAGCACCTCGCGGTAGGCTTTGAGCGCCTCGGTATAGCGCGAGGGACGGTTGCTGCCGAGGGCAAAGAGACTATCGGCTTTGCGCGCCCAGGCAGGAGTAACCCAGTCGCTGTCGGCATATCGACCGATAATCTCGTCGAAAACCAGCGCGGCCTCGTCGTAGCGGGCGAGCTGAAAGAGGGCGTCGCCCTGCACGAAGCGGCTTTCTGCGAAGCGCGGGCTCTGCGGGTATTCGCGCTGTAGGCGCGACATGAGGTTGACGGCATTGGTGTAGTCGGTGCGCCGGAAGGCCACGCGGCCGGCCCAGAGCACAGCGGCATCGGCCCAGGCGCCGCGCGGCCAGTTGTCGGCATACTGGAGCAGTCGTCGACCGGCTTCGTCAAGGCGATTGCGGTTGTAGTCGAACTTCGCCAGCCACAGGACCATTTCGGAGAGCTGCGGCGAGTTGGTGAACGCGCCGAGATACGCGACGGCGGTCGCGCGGGCCTCCTCGTCGCGCCCCTGGCCATAGAGGCACATGGTGCGGAGGAATTCGGCCTCGTCGCGCTGCGTGGGAAGCGCCTCCGACACGGCCTTAAAATCAAGCGCGGCCGCGTCGAAATGGTAGGCACGGTAGTGCGTGCGGCCGCGCCCCATAAGGGCCTCGCCGCGCGCGGCGGCGTTGGTGGTGGCACCTAGGACGCGCGTGTAGGTGTCGATTGCCTGGTCCACCTGCGCGCGCGACGCCTGCAGTGCGGCCAGGCGCAGGAGCGCCTGCACGGCTAGGTCGCTGCGGTCGCTGCGCAAGGCGGCCAGAGCGAAGGTGGACTGCGCGCCGTCGGCGTCGCCTGCGCGCTCAAGGCAGTCGGCCGCCTGGAAGGTCGCTCGCGTCGCCTGCGCGGCGTAGGGATAGTCGGTGTAGACGCGGCGGTAGGTGTCGGCCGCCTGACGGAACTGGCCTGCGGCCAGCAGCGCATCCCCGGCTTGGAAAAAGCAGGAGGCGCGCGAGAGGTCGTTGGAGGTTCGCTCGCCGGCCTTTAGCAACGTATTGGCAGCCTCGCTGTAACGCCCCAGGCGAAAGAGCGCCACGCCCAACCCCTCCATGGCGGCAGCCTCGCGGCTGCGGTCGCCACCGAAGGTTTCGAGAAAGACGCGATATTCGGCTGCGGCAGCCTCGCAACGATCCTGGCGCAGGAGCGCCTCCGCGAGGCGGAACTGTGCGGCGCTGGCAGAGGGGCCATCCGGGAAGGCGCGCACGTAGGCCTTCATCCGTATGACGCCTTCGTCGAGTGTACTCGGCTGGGAGAAGAGCAGGTCTGCGAGCCGGAACCCCGCGAGCTTGCGGGACTCCACGCGCGTAGCCAGTTCGTCTGCGAGGCGCGCGGCAACGATTGCGTCGTTCGTGTGGCCGCCGTCGAACGCAAGCTGCGAGACCTCAATCCAGGCCTGGACGCGGTCGAACTCTGCGGCCGAGATGTTCTGCGCGAGGGTGCGCAGCGTGAACTCAGCATCTGCCGTACGCTGCTGGCGCGCGAGCAGGCGACCGTAGGCCAGCCGGCCGGAGTCGGTTACCGGGCCGGTGACGTGCAATTCCATCTGGCGCACGAGCACGCCAAGGGCATCGCCCACGCGGCCGGCTGCGTCGAGCGCGTGGGCCCATTCGAGAAGATTCTCGGCGCGGGTGACGGGGTTGGTGGAGCGTCGATCGACTTCCGCGTAGGTGGCGAATGCGGCAGGAGCATCGCCCAGCGCCAGGCGCGCGCGCGCCGCAAGGCGCTGCAGCGCATCGGCATTTTCCGGTGGCATTTTCTGGGCGAGGGCTGCGGTAGCGGCTTCGAGGCATTCCCGTGGTTTGCCGGTCTCGAGTAATCCCAGGCTGCGCCAGAACACGAAGGCCCCGGCGTTGGTCGAGGCATGGACGACGGCGGACCATGTGTCGAGCCGTGCCAGCAACTCGTCGTAGCTATGCTGCTCGGCCAGGGCTTGCAGCAGGAGCTGCAGTGCCTCGACGCGCTCCGCCGGCAGCGTCTGTGGATCCTGGAGAAACGCGTCGGCATGCCGTGCCGCCACAGAATAGAGGTGATCGTGCACGGCATTGCGCGCCGCGACCAGATCCGCGTCTGCGGCGTGCGCCGCGGAAACGGCTACAGCCGCGAGCAGGAACAAGATGCGGGATGCGGATTGGAGAAACGGAGAACCGAAAACCGAAAACAAAGTTCGGCATACGGAAGAAAAAACTCCGCACGCCGCCCTCTGCACTCCGCATTCCATCGTTCGAGCCTTCACAAAACATTTCTTAGAAATCGACCCGTATGCGACGCCGCACAGCTGGCGACTTCCTCGGGGGTGCCGGCTGCCACGATCGTGCCACCCTCGGGGCCACCCTCGGGGCCGAGGTCAATAATGTAGTCCGCGCACTTGATTACGTCCAGATTATGCTCGATCACCACGACCGTGTTGCCGGCCTCGCGCAGGCGCAGGAGCACCTCGAGCAGCTTGTGCACATCGGCGAAGTGCAGGCCGGTGGTGGGCTCATCCAGCAGGTAGAGCGTGCGGCCGGTGGCGCGGCGGCTGAGTTCGGCGGCGAGCTTGATGCGCTGCGCCTCGCCGCCGGAGAGCGTGGTGGCAGCCTGGCCGAGGTGGATGTAGCCGAGGCCGACTTCGGAGAGCGTGCGCAGCTTGGCGGCGATGGCGGGGATGGCGGCGAAGATTTCCAGCGCCTCGTCCACAGTGAGGTCTAGCACCTCTGCGATGTTACGGCCGCTGTAGCGCACCTCAAGCGTCTCGCGGTTGTAGCGTCGGCTGCCGCACTGCTCGCAGGTGACGTAGACGTCCGGCAGGAAGTGCATCTCCAGACAGAGCACGCCATCTCCCTTGCAGACCTCGCAGCGGCCGCCCTTGACGTTGAAGCTGAAACGGCCGGGTTTGTAGCCGCGCACCTTGGCGGCCGGGGTGGCGGCAAAGAGGTCGCGGATCGGTGTGAAGGCGCCGGTGTAGGTGACGGGATTGCTGCGCGGCGTGCGGCCGATGGGGCTCTGGTCGATCTCGATGACCTTGTCGAAGTGCTCGGCGCCGACGATTTTTTTGCAGGCGCCGGGGCGATCCTTGGCGCCGTGGAACTTGCGGGCCAGATGCTTGCGCAGAACCTCATCCACCAGCGTGCTCTTGCCGCTGCCGGAGACGCCTGTGACGCAGACGAGGTGGCCGACGGGGATGGCGACGTCCACGTTCTGGAGGTTGTTCTCCGAGGCGCCCAGGATCCGGAGCCATGGGCCGCCGGCGGCGACCTTGTGCCGCTGCGGCACCGCGATCTTCTCGCGGCCGGAGAGGTAGGCGGCGGTGAGTGAGCGCTCACACTTCATCAGGCCGGCGAAGTTGCCCTGATAGACCACCTCGCCGCCGTGGCGGCCGGCACCGGGACCGAGGTCCACGAGGTGATCGGCCTCGCGGATCATCTCCGCGTCGTGCTCGACGATCACCACGGTGTTGCCGCGTTTCTCGAGCTGGCGGAGCATGGCGATCAGCCGTTCGTTGTCGCGCGGATGCAGGCCGATGGTGGGTTCGTCGAGCACGTACAGTACACCCACCAGGCCGGAGCCGATCTGCGTGGCGAGGCGGATGCGCTGCATCTCGCCGCCGGCGAGTGTGGCGCTCTCGCGGTCGAGCGTCAGATAGTCCAGCCCGACGTCCACAAGGAACTGCAGGCGGCGGCGGACCTCCTTGAGTACCTCGGCGGCTACGCGCTGTTCCTGCGGGGGGAGTGCCAGATCGCGGAAGAAGGCGTGGCAGGCGCGCACGGTCAGGGATAGGATGTCGACGATCGACTGGCCGGCCACGGTGCAGGCGCGCGCCTCGGGGCGCAGCCGCGCGCCGTGGCAGTCCGGGCAGCGCTCGCGGACCATGTATTGGCGCAGGCGCTCGCGGACCTCCTCGATCTCGGTCTCGTTGTAGCGGCGTTTCAGGCTGGGTATCACCCCTTCGAAAGGTTTCTGGTATTTCCGGTATGCGCCGCGCATCCAGTACTGGAGTGCGATGGGCTCCTCGCCGGTGCCGTGCATGAGTACCTGCCGGAACGACGCGGGGAGGTCCTGGTACGGGATCGACAGGTCGATTTTATAGAAGGTGGCCACGGCCCGCAGCAGGTGGCGGTAGTAGATGATCATGCGGTGGCCGCCGCGCCGCCAGGCCTGGACGGCGCCGTCCGCGAGCGAGAGGGACTTGTCCGGTACGATCAGATCCTCGTCGAAGACGAGCTGCGCACCGAGGCCGGCGCAGGTGGGGCAGGCGCCGTAGGGGCTGTTGAACGAGAACGAGCGCGGCTTGAGCTCCTCGAAGCTGAGGTTACACTCCGGACAGGCGTTCTTCTCGGAGCAGACGATCTCGCTTTGCTTGCCGGTGGGATCGGTGACGAGAGCCAGGAGCAGGCCGCCCCCCTGCTTAAGGGCGGTTTCGACGGAGTCGGTCATTCGCTTGCGGATCGCGGGCGAGACGACTAGACGGTCCACCACGGCTTCAATAGTGTGGGCTTTCTTCTTGTCGAGCGCGGGGACGTCGTCCAGCTCGCAGAGCGTGCCGTTCACGCGTGCCCGCACGAAGCCGGCGCGGCGGATGGCGTCGAAAACATCCTCATGCCGCCCCTTGCGGCCGCGCACAAGCGGCGCGAGCAGGGAAAGCTTCGACTGTGGCGGCAGTGCGAGGAGCTGCTCCACGATCTGCTCGGCGCTCTGGCGGCGCACGGGGCGGCTGCATTGCGGACAGTGCGCATGACCGATGTTGCCGAAGAGCAGGCGCAGGTAGTCGTGAATCTCTGTGGTGGTGGCAACGATGGAGCGCGGGTTGCTGCCGGCGTTGCGCTGCTCGATGGCGATGGCCGGGGAGAGCCCCTCGATGTGGTCCACATCCGGCTTCTGCATCTGGTCGAGAAATTGCCGGGCATAGGCCGAAAGGCTTTCGACATAGCGGCGCTGCCCCTCAGCGTAGAGCGTGTCGAACGCCAGGGACGATTTTCCCGAACCGCTGAGGCCGGTGATGACCGTCAGGCGGTTGCGCGGGATGCGCACATCAACCCCCTTGAGGTTGTGTTCGCGTGCGCCGGAGATCAGAATGTCGTTGGACATATGTGATAAAATTGTAACACAGGCGCATGGGCGTTGACAGCCGAGGGGCGGTGGCGGTACGTTGCGGCAGATGCGGAAAGGGGCGGAGCATGCCGGAGCGACGGGAGCACGATCTGCTGGGCGAGCTGGCGCTGCCGGCGGAGTGTCCATGGGGGATTCACACGGAACGCGCGCGGCGCAATTTCGCGCTGGGCGGGGGTCTGGTGCCGCCGCAGCTGATCCGCGCGTACGCGCAGGTAAAGAAAGCCTGCTGTCTGGCAAACGCGGAACTGGGATTTCTCGGCACCGGCGTGGCTGCGGCGTTGGCTGCGGCGTGTGACGAGGTGGCGGCCGGCCAGCATGTAGAGGCGTTTCCGCTGGATGCGCTGCAGGGCGGCGCCGGGACTTCGACCAACCTGAACCTCAACGAGGTGTTGGCCAACCTGGCGCTCGACCGCCTGGGACAGCCGCGCGGCACGTGGCAGGTGGTGCACCCGCTGGACCACGTCAATTGCCACCAGTCCACCAACGACACCTATCCCACGGCGTTGAAAGTCGCCTCGATTCACGCGCTGCGCGAGGCCAGCGCGTCTTTTCAGGCGCTGCAGGGGGCGCTGCAGCGGCGGGAGCAGGCGTTTGCCGGGATCGTGTCGCTGGGGCGGACCGAGGGGATGGGGGCGGTGCCGATGACGCTGGGGCAGATGTTCGGCGCAGCGGCCGAGGCAGTGTCGCGCGACCGCTGGCGCACGTTCAAGTGTGAGGAGCGATTGCGCGTGGTGAACCTCGGCGGCACGGCAATCGGCACCGGTCTGGGCGCGCCGCGCGCCTACATCTTTCTGGTGATTGAGAAGCTGCGGCAGGTGACCGGGCTTGGGATGAGCCGCGCCGAGAACCTGCCGGGCGAGACGGCGCACGCGGATGCGTTCGTGGAGGTTTCCGGCATCCTCAAGGCCGCGGCCGTGAACCTGATTAAGATCGGGCGCGACCTGCGTTTGCAGCACATGCTGGGCGATATCCGGCTGCCGGTCGTGCAAGCCGGATCTTCGATCATGCCCGGCAAGGTGAACCCTGTAGTCGTGGAGAGCGTGATTCAGGCTGGCATGCGCGCTTGCGCCGAGGATGCGCTGGTGGCGCAGTGTGCGGCGGGCGGGACGCTTCAGATCTGCGAATTTTTGCCGCTGCTGGCGCAGGCGCTGCTGGGGGAGATCGACCTGCTGGCCAACGCCGCGCGCCTGCTGGCCGCGCACGTGGATGGCATCGAGGCCGACGCTGAAGTCTGCACGCGCCACCTGAACGCCAGCCCGGGGATCGTCACCGCCTGGGTGCCGCTCATCGGCTACGAGGCAGCCACCGCGCTGGTGCAACGCGGCACAAAGGAAGGTGTCATGGACTGGCGCGCGTTCCTAGAGCGCGAATTCGGCACGGAGAAAGTTGCCGAGCTGCTGCGGCCGGAAAGTTTATTGTCCTTAGGATACAGGTAGAAACCGCAGAATCATGAAGGTGAGCGGCAGTAGGACCGAGCCGCCAGACCCGCCGAATCCAAGCATGCAACGCGCCCGGCGGTCGAGACCTACCGATTGGATTGGTGCTATGAATTTTACCTCCCTCGTCCTCCGCCCAGCCACGCAGGCCGATCTTCCTGCCATCAACGACATCTACAATTACTACGTGTCGCGGTCCACCTGCACGTACCAGTATGAGGAATCGACGGCCGAGGAGAGGCAGGCGTGGTTCGCACAGCACGGCACGGGGCATCCGGTGATCGTGGCGGAGAGCGACGACATAGTTGTCGGCTGGGGTGCGCTTTCGCCATTCCGCGAGCGGGAGGCGTACCGGAGAACGGTCGAAAACTCCATTTACGTGCGGCATGATCTGCAGCGCCGCGGCATCGGCATCCGGTTGCTGGAGAATCTAATTTTGAGCGCCACCGTATGCGGCCACCACGTGATTATGGCGGTCATCGACGGCGAACAGGCCGGCAGCATCGCACTGCACGGCCGGCACGGGTTTGAGGAAGTCGGACGCCTCTGCGAAGTGGGGTTCAAGTTCGGACGCTGGTTGAATGTCGTGTACATGGAGCGGAAGGTTGGGAAAGACTGAACCCATGCGAACAACCCCCAAATCCCTGCGGCTGACAATCGCCATTCTCGGACGGACGAATGTCGGGAAATCGAGTCTGCTGAACTACATCGCCGGGCAGGATGTGGCGATTGTCGCGCCGGTTCCGGGGACGACGACGGATGTGGTCGAGAAGCCGATGGAACTGCTGCCGCTGGGTCCGGCGCTCTTTCTTGACACCGCAGGGGTAGACGACAATTCGGCGCTGGGGGCCAAGCGCATGGCGCGGACGGACAAGGCCTTCGCGCGCGCGGATGTGGCGCTGCTGCTGCTGGAGCCCAACCAACTCGGCCCAATCGAGGAGCAACTCCTTGCATATGCCAGGGCGCGTAAATTACCGGTCATTGTGGTGGTGGGCAAGTGCGATCTACAGGCGCCTGCTGCGGCCTGGCTCGAACGGATTCGGCAAACCACACTGCAGGTGCTTACGGTATCCACAATCAACGCCGCAGGACGCGGCGTTGAGCGCGAAGCGTTTCAGGCGGCGTTGATCCAGGCGCTGACGGCAGTCTGCCCGGATGACTGGCTGGAGCCGCCACCCCTGGTGGGGGATCTGGTAAAGCCGGGCGGCGTGGCGGTGTTGGTGGTGCCGATCGACCTGCAGGCGCCCAAAGGGCGGTTGATCCTGCCACAGGTGCAAACGATCCGTGACGCGCTCGACAACGATGCCGCCGTGCTGGTTGTGAAGGAGCGCGAGCTGGCGCACCTGCTGCGGCGGCTGGACGGGCCGCCGGACATCGTGATCTGCGATTCGCAGGTGGTGCAGAAAGTAGTGGCGGACACCCCGGAGAGCGTGCGCTGCACGACCTTCTCGATCTTGTTCGCGCGGCGTAAGGGGGATTTGCAGCGGCTGGCTGAGGGAGCTGCGGCGGTGGAACGCCTACGCAGCGGCGACAAGGTGCTGATTGCGGAGGCGTGCACGCATCACGACCTGGAGGACGACATCGGGCGGGTCAAGATTCCGCGCTGGCTGCGGCAGTATACGGGCGCGGCGCTGACGGTGGAGACCACGGCAGGATGCGACTTTCCGCCCGATTTGTCGAAGTATCGCCTGGTGGTGCAGTGCGGCGGGTGCATGGTGAACCGGCGCGAGGTGTTGGGGCGGATCGCGGCGGCGCAGGCGGCGGGCGTGGCGATCACGAACTATGGGCTCTGTATTGCGCAGACGCAGGGCGTGCTGCAGCGCGTGCTGGCGCCATTTCCGGCGGCGCTGGATGCCTACCGGAGGGCCGCGGGCAGTCCTGCTGGACGAACCGCAGATTGACGAATATCCAATCGCAGCGTGTCGAGGCACGGAAGATATCAGCACGCTGCGGTTTTCAGTTCGCCAGCGAGTTTCACCCGATGAAAACAAAACAGCCGGCCGCATGGCGCGGCCGGCTGTTTTCCTAAAACGTTCCGTCCTATCGGGACTGCAGCATGCCGGGCGGCAGGGCAGGTGATCCTTCCCACAGCTCCTGCCGGGCCCAGGGGAGATCGCCGGCAGCCGGGTCGGACATACAACCGGCGGCCAGCGAGACAATCAGCGCGCCGGCGGCCAGCGCCAGGAGGCGCGGTGTCCTAGAAGAACACCACATCATTGATCTCCACCGGACCCTGCTGCCAATCCATAAGGATGTCGGCAACGACCAGATTCTTCTGGCGTACGACCTGGCGGAACTTGATGCGCGCGACGAACTTGTCCGCGGCGGTCTTGATGTCGGGACGGCGGACCATCATGTCGATTTGCGGCATCGGGCGGTCGCGCTGCTCGCCGACGAGTTCGGCCATGGCGGCGGCAGAGAGCTCGACCACCACGAACTTGAGCGAATCGTCCACGGCCACGATCTTGCCTTTGTCGCCAGGCGCGCCCTGGAAAGCTTCGGCCTGGGCCACCGTTACCTTCTCAGGCGTCTTCAGCGCCTCCGGGCGCTTCTCCTTGCTCTTCTTCTCCAGGTCGGTGATGGAGGCGAGTTTCGTCTCGATATCTTTCTTGAGATCAGCCACCTCGTCAGCGAGCTTTTTCTTCTCGTCGGACAAGCCGGTGAGCTTGGATTCCAAGGCCTTGGAATCGTCCTTGAGCTTGTCGACTTCCTTGTTCTTGTCCTCAAGGGCGGCCTTGTCAGCCTGAGATTCCTGCTTGGCCTTATTACATTCCGCGACGGTTTCGCTAAGCTTGGTATTGAGCTTCAGCGCCTCGTCGCGCGTCTTGGTGAGCGCATCCCTCTGTTTGACGGCGCAGTCGAGAACCTGGTCCAGCAATTCGCGCATCGTGCCGGGGCCCTTGGTGGAATACTCGGCCGGGTTCACCGGGTCCTTCTGCTTCTCCTGCTTGCCATTGACCGTTTTCACCTGATAGAGCTGCCGGATCTGGCGCCGCTTCTCGTCCGTATCCAGCTTCAGGGTAGGACAGGTTGCGCCGGGTTTGGCACCCGCCGCAGGATCGGCCACCTCAAGGGTTCCCGCGACTTTCTGGATCTGCTCTTCTAGCAGATGTGTGCGGAGAATCAACTGTTCCCGCTTGTCGTACAACTGGTGGGCCAGGAACAGAGCGGCACCACTCATGATGAGAATGATAACGACCAACACACGCAGAACCGTACCCATGGCGGATTCCTTATTTATCACGCCACCTCAATCGGCGACGTTCTCTGACCGCGTCATCCAGCGACTCTCCTGCTGCAAATGAGTAAAAGGAGCCTAGAACAATCGTTCGGTGAACGCAATATGAAAAGAAGACGAAAAACTGGCGTTTGCAGGCGTCTAATCATCCGCGCGGCGGGCAGGGTCCTGCCGCGAGACCGGGGCGGCTAGCGCCTGGTCCATGGTTGGGGAAAGGATTAGTCCCCGCCGGGCAAGGTTCCACTCCATCCAGGAAGAAATCAGGCCCATGCCACGGGCGCGTTCGAGATTGGCGCGGGCCTTGGCGCGCAGCATTTCGGCGGCGAGCGAATCGCCCGCCTGGCGCGCGACCATAAAAACCAGAACGGCGCCGCCATTCTCTGTCGGGGACGGCTCAGAAAGCTCGCCCGGCTGCAGATGGAGGGATGCGCGGGCCACCGGGTAGTAATTCTCGAAAGCGTCCTGGGTCAGAGAGTGCACGGAGAAGACAATGGAGGTGGAGACTATTAACGCCTTGTCCTGGGCCAGGGAGGACAGGGATTTGTGCCCGCGCAGCCCCTTGGTCAGGTCTTGGTGGAGCGTGTCGAGATAGTCGCGGAAGGCCTCAGATCTGACCTTGGCTTCGGCCAGGGGGCGGATGCGATCCCGCACTTCCGCCAGGACCGGCATATGGGCCGGGGATGGGCTGTTGGGAAGTGGCGTGATGGCGTAAACGAAGTTGGACCCTTGCACGACGTTGAAACGGCCATCCGCTTGGGAGGCGTCCAGATCGAAGGCAGCTTCACGGAAATCACGGCCCACGTCGATTCCGGCCGGCGTCTCGTCATCCACGGCAAAGAAGGGAGTTTGGCGAACGGGCAGTTTGAACGTGGCGGCGGCGGCGGCAAACCCGTTGCTGCCGCTCTTGGCGGCTAGGGCGAGGAAGGCGTTGGCGAGGTTTGTATAGGCCACCTGGCGGGCCAGTTGGTGTTTGAGCAGCGGGAGAATCTGGGGGGTGGCCTCCTCGCGCGTGAGGAGTTCGGTCGAATTGCTGCGCGTGAACCGTTCGCCGTGGTCGTCGTAGTATTCCTGAATCTGTTCTGTGGTGGGCGTGATGCGAGACAGAAAATTGGAGACCGGCAGCGCGACATACTGCACGGCGACCCGCCGGGGCAGAAAGAACTCGTTGGTATGGACGTCGAAGAAGGCGCGGATTTGAGGCTCCGTGGCGGCGAGGGAGGCGAAGCGGTTGCTGACGGCAATGACGCGTACGGTCAGCTCATCCGTCAGGCCGGCGAGTTCGTCGTCCACCTCCACCGGCGCCACCCAGGCGGCGGCGTCTAGGATGGAGGAGATTTTACGCAGCGTCAGGACATGCGTCAGGTATTGTTCGTACTGGGCCGGCTGCAGGCCGAGGCGTTTCAGCTCGGTCAGGTAGGCGGCGTGCATGGCGCTGTCATAGCTTTCACCGGCGCCGATGCTATCCTGCACAGCAGACTTGAGTTCCTCGCGCGAGACGCCCAGCTTCAACTCGTTGGCGACCTGGAGGGCCGCAGCCTGGCGCCAGACCTGCGTGGCGATCTCCGGGAGGGATGCGGAATCCTTGCGATTGCGGCCGAGTCCGCGGATCTCGCGTTCCAGCGAGGTGAAGGTCTCGTCCGTGACTGGCTGGCCGGCGATGTGCGCCACCGCGCCACCGTTCTTGCCGTTCATGTAGGAATAGCCGGTGAACAGAAACAGCAGCGAGACTAGGACAGCGAAGGCTCCCCAGACGTATCGGTGACGGATGATGCGGTGGAAATGATAGATAAACACGGCAATGTCCTGCAAACGCGCCGATCGGGTTCAGGAGGCGACCAGCCAGCGCGCGCGCCAGGTCTCCTGCGGGGTGGCCGGGTGGGTTGCAGGTCTGCAACCGCCTGCCACGGCAGGCAGCCTTGCCCCAGCGCAAATTATTTCTTGGCTTCTTCCTTCTTTGCCGTGTCGCCGGCAGTCTGGGTTTCGGCAGGGGCGACGCCCGTAGGCAAAGCGGCTGCGGGGGCATTGGTGGTGACGGCTGGAGGAGGGACCGTCGCGACCATGCGGCATTCCGGCAGGACGGGCAGAATGCTCGCACCCAGAGACAGATCGCCCACCACGAAGGAGAACGAATTCTTCGGCTTAGCGTCCGGCGCGATCTCCAGGACGGAGACTGCCTTTTTGCTGCCCGCCGCGGCTTCCTCGCGGCGGATGGAGATCGAGCCATGCAGTGAAGTGTCCAGCACGGAGACCGGCGTGTCCGTTCCATTCTCAATGGCCACCTGGTAGTCGCCCGCCTCATTGTCGATCCGGGTCACGCTGCGGTCGCCGGACGAATTGATGCGGACCGCACTGCCGCTCTTCAGCTTCGGAACCGAGAACTGCGGTCCACGCACGCGGAGCGACCCGTTGTCCACGCGGGCCAGCAGGGAGAGTTCCAGCTTGTCCTTGCCCCGCTTGGCACCCTTCTGCAGTTCCACGGAGCCTCTTCCCGACAGGCTGTCGCAGGTGGCCACCGCGCTGTCCACGACCAGTGCCTTTTCGGATAGGCCGTCGCGCACGACGAAATCCACGCGTCCTTCCGCGAGGCGGACGATCCGACTGGAAGCGAACGCGACGCCGTCCGGCTCGGTGATCGTCAGTTCGCTCGAGGCGGACATCCGCAGCACATCGTCAGCCGAAAAGAGAATCTGCGCCTCGCTGTCCTTTCCGGTACGGATCGCAGTACCGAACGGATAGGCCTTCCCCTTGGTGGCAGACTCGAAGGACGTAGCGTCCGGAGTCTTGACCTGACAGGCGCCCCGGATGCCGGCAATACGGAATAGAGGGTCGAACGACTGTGCCTGCAGTGGCGAGACCAGCGCCACAACACCCATCGCTACCAGTCCTGCGGCAAGGTTTCGAGTCTGCATAATCAACTCCTGTCCGTCGTGCCCGCCCGTTGCCGGTCCGGGTCACAAGGTGTTTTGTGATAATAAACCAATGTGCTCCAACGCGTCAATCCTGCCGGGGCACCAAGGTTCCTTGCCTTTTAGCGTGGCCACCAAGAGACGACGATCGTAGCGCAGAGAATGCCGACGATTAGGCCGACGAACACCTCGAGCCGGGTATGCCCAAGGAGCTCCTTGAGATGCCGTTCGGAGATGTGATGCTCCTTGAAGACCTCGTCGAGCATCTGATTGAGGATCCTGGCCTGGTGGCCGGCCGCACGCCGCACCACGGCGGCATCGAACATGGTGATGGCCGCGAAGGCTGCCGCCAGCATGGTCGCCGCCTGGTCGAACCCCTCGGTCATGCCGACAGACGTTGCCAGCGCGCAGACCAGCGCGGAGTGAGCGCTGGGCATGCCGCCGGTGCTGACCAGATAGCGGAAATCCAGGCGCTGAGTCCGGATCAGCGCGCTGAGCATCTTGACAAACTGCGCCAGCGTCCAGGCGCCGAAGGCGGACCAGAACCACGGGGTGGCGAACAGATGCAGGGGATTATTGTTCATGATGTACGGTGCGTGATCCATCCACCCTGAGTATTCCGAGTCCACCGCTCAACGGAAAGTGACAGTATGCCATGTTCCGGCGGCACGGTAAATCTCTTCCCTGTCGCACCCCGACATCTTCACTTGCCTTTCGATATGGCGGCGTGGCATAAGAGCGGCATGTGGCGGACGAATGGAAGCGTGCCGGCATGAAGCGGCTGGAACAGACCCCTGCGTCGGGATCGCAGGTGCTGGCTTGCACCGGCGACCTGCTGGAGGTCACGCTGCGCGTGCCCGACAACCGCCCCGGCGAGGCCTTTTTCCGCACGAACCTCGGTCAAGCCGCGATGCGCCGGCGGGAGATCGTCGAACACACCGAGTCCGACATCCCGCCGCTGGCCCGCGACTGGCACGACATTCCTCTGCGCGCCTCCGGTCCCGGCCGCTATCTGGCGCGCATTCCGCTGCTCGACGTCGGCTGGTTTGCCGGCAAGACCTGCTTCCTGCCGCGCGGCAGCGGCGCGCCTGAATGGCCGGACGGCGACAATCTAATCGTCAAGGTCGGCCCTGCCCACGCCGCCTGCGCCAATACCCTCTACACCGCATTTATCCGGCAGTTTGGTCCCGCGCTGCAGCGCGACCCGCGCGACGCCGCCTGTCGCCACCTGGAGCAGCAGCTCGACGCGCGCGGTTATGCCGTGATTCCGCCCTCCGGCACGTTCCGCAGTCTGATCCGGAAGCTGGACACGATTCTTGGCGACCTGCGCTTCCGCATTGTCCAGCTCCTGCCGATCCATCCGACCCCCACCACCTTTGCCCGCATGGGGCGCTACGGCAGTCCGTTTGCGGGCCTCGATTTTCTGAGCGTCGACCCCGCGCTGGCGGAGTTTGACCGACAGGCCACGCCGCTGGGCCAGTTCGACGAGCTAATCGACGCCGTACACGCCCGCGGTGGCCGCCTCTTCCTCGATCTGCCTGCCAACCACACAGGCTGGGCCTCGACTCTCCAGATCCACCATCCGGAATGGTTTCGCCGCGGCCGCGACAACGCGTTCGCCTCGCCCGGCGCCTGGGGCGTCATCTGGGCCGATTTGGTCGAGCTCGATTACCGCTTCCCCGGGTTGCGCGCCTTCATGGCCGAGGTCTTCCTCTTCTGGGCGCGGCGTGGCGTGGACGGCTTCCGCTGCGATGCCGGCTACATGATTCCCGCGGAGACCTGGCGTTATATCGTGGCCCGCGTGCGCGACGAGCTGCCGGACACTGTTTTTCTGCTTGAAGGGCTCGGAGGTCCCGTTGCCGTCACTGAGCAGCTCCTCGCCGAGGCGAATCTTGACTGGGCGTACTCGGAATTGTTTTAGACCCGCGACCGCGCCGCCTTTGAGCACTACCTGCCGACCGCGATGGCCCTGGG
>Ga0118677_10004748_pt1 | contig 24434 bp, 11 predicted proteins | sample AliMusrvi5mmetaG_FD_86154 | JGI IMG/M metagenome (GOLD analysis project Ga0118677, IMG submission 86154)
TTACACAAACGGTAAATGTTTATAGGGTTTCCGCCCAGGATTCAGCGTCTGCTCAAGGATATACAACATCCATCAATATAAAGGTACTTAAAAACAATGACGGGACACGAACCTTTACATCAAAACTGAAAGGCGAAGGAGAAAAGGGCACATTCCCGGTCTTCCAGGCTGAAGTCAGTTATTTTAATGAAGCGGAAGGACAGAAGAACCTCATTGGCAAAGGGAAAACTGATCAGGATGGAACCGCAGTTTTTACAGCAGGTAAGGATACTAAATATCACAAAGATACCGCCGGCGTCATCATTGTTAAGGCAGTCTTTGCCGGATCGGAGCAAGTGAAGGGATCTGAGGCGCCTGTAAAGTTTAAAGACCTGAACCTCACAATGAATATGGAGGATAAAGATTCAGTACGTTCCATTTCAATCAGCGGCAATACGCTTGGCGCTAAAGATGAACTGATCCCGCTGAAGACAGGAACTGTTAATATCTATGTGCAGGGTCTTTTCACGAAACTAAAAATCGGTGATTGTACACTGGAAAACGGACAAGGCACGTTTAAGTTTCCTGATAATATTCCCGGCGATGTAAACGGCAACACGAAGATCTTTGCCAGGGTTGAGGAAGACGAGAACTATGGGGACGTTGAAAAAGTTGAAATGGTAAAATGGGGACAGCACAGGACGGGTTTTGTTGAAGAATCAAGATCACTGTGGTCTGCAGGAGCGCCGCTTTGGATGATTATTACGTTGACAATTCTTCTCGCGGGGGTATGGTCACATTACCTGTTTGCGATCATACAAATTTTTAAGATTAGAAAAGAAGGCATGATTCTTGACAAAGAATTAAATAATGAGTAACTTTATATTTATTTGAATCTGAGTGAATATTTATATTATTAATTTAAGGCTTAGGTAAATATATTACTTTTTCCTGGGATAATGGTATAAGAGTATTTTGGTTTAAAAATAGACCTCAGTTATAAACAACAGTTTTTAAACTGAAGTATTGCCTTTTTGGCGCAAGAAGTAACTCAAAATAAAAACCTGAATAGAATAAAATTTCGTTCTTAAGGAATAATAAAGTCTATTCTTGTATCAACAGAAATCTTTCCGTTCCCGGGCAAAACAAAACTATTTACCAGGCTCGACATGTAGTCTCCTTTAGTGTGCTTCTTATCGTTGTTTATGTCGTTATAAGAATATAGATAATATTTCCCGGGATGAACATTTTTAATGGTGTAACTCTTTGTCTCTATTGGCAGGTAAATATATTTAGATAAGTAGTTAAGGTTTTCTTCCTTGTATTTGATCCCTTCAAAAAGTGGTTCTGTTGTTAACAGTAGGCATATCTCATCAGTTTTTTTTACTTTTAAATTGTTATCAAAAGAAATGTTTACCGTAATATTGCCTACATAAGGCTGTGAAGCTGTGTTATATGGATCATTCTCAAGGTCAAAATATAAACTCTCTTTCATATTCTTAAAAACACCTGAAAAATCCTTTACCATCAAGGGCTGGGGAAATTTAAAAAAATCAATAGCTTCTTTGGCAGCTTTGCACCCTGTTAATTTAGCATCAAATCTGGAGTGAAGTTGTAAAGTTTTTAAAGTATTGAATTTATTAGTATAAACTTCCATGGTATAACTATCTTCTTTAAAACTAAAGCATGTATAAGCTCTGCTGGTACCCGATACAAAATCGGCAAACCTGTAATAGCCGGTGGCTTCACTTACAGAATCCATAATCTCATAAGTGACACAGCATTTCTTCTGAAAACATCCTTCTGTTCGCATGGCCACTTTTAGCTGGTTGTTATATTTTACAACAAAAAAACTGGTTATATTAACTGTATTGGAGTCCAGCATTGAGTACTGTGATACCTGTGAAGGCAATACAGGTCGAAAATCAATATACCATTTGTCGAAACTGCCGGCAGAAGTTGAAGATGTAACTTTCCCATTCCATTGGCCAACAATTTTGTTTAAAAAACTGTACCCCTTAATATCTTTTGCCTCAGCATTAGCATTATTCCCCTGACTTTTTACAGAAAGATTTATAAACATAAAAATTAAAACAAAAAATGATAAAGGCTTGCATAAAGTGAATTGTTTTCTCATTGTCTAAGATTTAATGTCCTTAATGGTCTTATTTTCCCAAAAGTAATTAAACTTTTTGATTTGTATCCAAAAAAAACGGAGGGTTTTGCCCTCCGTTTTTACTTTAAGAAATCATTATTCAACAACGATCTTTTCTATATGTGCGTAGTTGTCAGATACTATTCTGATGAAATACATTCCTTTCGGATATGATTTAAGGTCAATAGGTTTATTTATTACCCCTGTATTAGTGATTTGTTCAGTGTAAACAATTTGCCCACTTATACTGAAAATATCCATTTTAGCAATTTCATTTACACCACTAATAGAAAGATAGAACATGCCATCAGATGGGTTAGGAATAACATTGAAATTAATGCCATCATTATTTTCAAAAATGCCCATACAAGGGTCAAAGAAAATAGCAATAGAATCAGTAGCTGAGCAAGTATTAGCCGCAGTAACTAAAACAGAAATTGTGTGAAGACCTAAACCAAGACCATTTGTGTCAACAGTTATAGTTTGTGTAGTTAGTCCCCCTGGAGTCCACAGATAAGATGCTCCCTGATTACCGGCGTTAAGTAAAATAGACAGACATGCACCCACTGCAGTATCATTTCCAAGTTCAACAGTAGGTGCCGGGTTAACAGTAACAGTAGCAGAAACAGCATTAGCTTCACTGCAAACACCACTCTGAACTACAGCTCTGTATTGAGTAGTAGCTGTTAAATTGGTAGCTGCATAAGTAGTGGTTGTATTAACAACATCCGTCCATAGTGTACCATTAAGCGAAGATTGCCATTTTACAATACTTCCTGTATGTCCGGCTAAAGTTAATTGCGTACTGTTAGCGCCTGAACAAACAGTTGCACCTCCTGAAACAGTTCCACCAATGCTAATCGGGTTAACTGTTATGCTCATAATTGCAGAAGATGCTTCGCTGCAAGTGCCATTTTGAACAACAGCTCTATATTCCCATATGCCTGCTGAAGTAGGTGTTTCGCTATAAGTTGAACCGGTGTAGACAATATTTGTCCAGGGGCCATTATTTAAACGTTTCTGCCAGTAGATTATAGTTCCTGTTTCTCCGCTTAAGGTCATTGAACCTGTTGTTGAGCCCAGACAAATAGGTGAAGTACCTCCGGAAATTAATCCGCCTTCAGAACCAGGATTAACTGTAATTGTAACAGCGTTAGAATTTGCTTCAGTACAAACACCACTTTGAACCACAGCCCTATATTGAGTAGTAGCTGTTAAGTTTGTAGCAGTATAAGTTGTAGCTGTATTTGTTATATCCGTCCATGTTGTTCCATCAGGTGATGATTGCCATTTAACTACTGTTCCATTATTTCCTGCAAGGGTTAATAACGTACTGTTAGTTCCGGAACAAATTGTTGCAGCACCGCTAACTGTTCCTCCCACACTTATAGAGCTAGCATTAATATAAGCAGGCGAAGAATAAATGGTACCACATAAGCCACTTTGAACCACAGCCCTATAATGAGTACTAGCTGTTAAGTTTGTAGCAGTATAAGTAGTAGCTGTATTTGTTATATCAGTCCATGTTGTTCCATCAAGACTCGACTGCCATTTAACAACATTTCCAATATTTCCAGTTAAGGTTAAAATAGTGCTGTTTGTTCCGGCACATACACCAGTACTACCGCTAATACTTCCGCCTATAGTTAGCGGAACAACAGTAACAGTTGCAACAGTAGAAGCTTCAGTAGCACATACACCACTTGTAACAAGAGCACGGAAATATGTTGAAACAGAAAGATTTCCTGTGGGTAAAGTAGCTGTCGTTTCACCGGAAATATTGTTCCAGGTAGATCCATCAGAAGAAGATTGCCATTGGATGTTCCCTGTATTTCCTGTTAAGGTTATCGTTGTATAAGTACCGGAACATAAGGTTGTTTCAGTAGCAGTTGCAGTTCCACCCACAGAAGTTGGATTTATAGTTATCGTTGAGGAATTTGTATTTGTACATCCTGCTCCTGTTGTAGCAGTTGCAGTGTAAGTAGCATCAGATGTTGGTTTTGCATAAACTGTTGTTGCAGCACCTCCTGTATAAGAAATAGTTCCCGCAGCATCTGTAAAAAGATTTGTTGTCGGGGACCAGGTAAATGGTAAAGGATCAGGTGTCCCAATTATACTTACGTTATCAATACCCCAGAAATAATCCCAACCTCCATCATATTCAAACCTTATTTTAACTGAGGCCTGATTTAAGGCACCTGCAGGTAGTGTTATATTGTCCTGAACGAAAGCTCCAACAGCCCCAGCGTCAGCAGCATATGTTTTCAGATTTATCCAGTTAGCTCCGTCGGTAGTATAATCAACTTTAGCAAAAAGAGAATACCATTTGAAATAATGATAGAAAGTCAGGCTGGCGTCAGAATAACCAACTGTACTAAAAGAAGGGGATTGTAAAATTGTAGATGTAGTAATTCCTGAGCCAGCAACATCGCTATTTGATAAATAAAACTGCGAGTTATCATTGCTATGCCATGTTCCAAAAGAAGAATAAACATATCCATCTGGTCGTAGTGTCCATGCTGTAAGTGCAGGAGTAGTGCCGCCGGTAGAATTATTAATAGTTATCCATGAATTAGTAGCTCCATTAAAGTTTTCACTTAATATTGTGGGTGAAGGAGCTCCTCCTGTTGCATCCAGTTGTTGAATACTACCTGCACATATTGTTGGTGTAGCTGGTGTAATGACAACTGCTGTAGGTACTGGATTAACAGTTACATTCACAGTAGCATTTGTAACGCAGCCATTGAATGATCCACCTGAATTGTCGGTAGCTGTTACAGAATATACTGTTGTTAAAAGGGGAGATGCTGATACAGAAGCCCCGGTTGAAGGTGTTGTTGTGGGTGACCACATGTATGTGTAATTTGTATTACTACTACTTACATCGAGAGTGGTAGCGCCCCCGGCACAAATAGATGCAGGTGTGGCTGTTGCAGTAATTGTTGGTGGCGTATTAACAATAGCTGTCACAGCAGTCCTGATACCTGAGCATATTGGGGTCACATCCCAGTTGTAAAACCAGTTATAATAACTCAAAGATGTAGAATAACCATCCCATGTTGATGTAATACTTACTGGGCCTGTAACAATTGGGTATGTGAAACCTGAAGTTTCCTGGACTAGTTTATTGCTGGAAATCATACCTGAAGCAATAACAAGCCGATATCCTGTGCCTGCCGGAACCACATAATTCAAAGTAATTATCTGTGAAGCACTTCCGTTCCCGCTATTTGGCATAAAAACAACATCAGCGGTTCCTGCTACTTGTGTCCCGGTATTATCATATAAACGTATGGTCATATTAGCAGGTGTCGTATTTGAAGGGTAAATAGTTACATTATTAATAATAATATCACTTGTGGTGTTAAATACAGGGCCGTAATTTGTCCAGTAATCACTTGACGTAGAAGCAGGCGCTGTCCTTCCTGCACTGATATTAGCGTTTGGAAAAACAGGCTGTACATAATAAATGGTTGTAGCTGTTAATACTGGGGTGGTGAAATTATTTCCTGAAGCCAAACTAGAACCTCCTGTTGAATTAGCATACCAATTTAGAGTTGTTCCTGTAGAACCGATAGCAGTTAAATTAACGGTTCCCGTTCCGCATCGTGAAGAGGGAGAAGTAGAATTAATCTGAGGATTATTAACAGTTACAGTTGCAACATTTGATTCCGAACAAACTGTTGTTCCTAGTTTTATCACTAATTTATAATAGGTAGTACTTGTAATGTTTGGCGTTGTATAATTAATTAAATTAGCTCCTGAAATATCAGCAAATGTAATATTGTCACTTGAATTCTGCCATTGGAAAGTAGCTATTCCGTAACCTGTTGCAGGAATTGTAGTTATTGTTACTGTTCCACTCAAACATAAGGTCCCTGTATTTGACGTAATTACAGGACTTGCAGGTAAAGTAGTAACCACTGAAGTATCAGCATTTGAGCACATCGTTGATGTATTATTTGCTGTGCATATATAATTTACTGCTCCAGATGTGGTTGATTTTGAATAAACTGTTGTTGCGCTCGAACCACCAATATAGGGGATAGCACATATTGCATCTGTAAAAAGATCTGTTACTGGTGTCCAGACAAATGTATTATAATCTGCAATATTTGAAGTTACAGAAATTGTAGCAATAGCATCATTACATACTGTTTGGTCAGCTGTTAGTGTTAATGCTGGCGATGCCCCTATAGATGCAACAACTGCACTTCGTGGACTAGAGCAAGTACCTGATCCGGCAAAAATCACATTTAATCTAGATGTTGAAGTAGTTGCCGTAGGGCTTGAAGTATAAAAGTTTGTGTTGCTACTATATGAATAAGCATACACAGTACTACCAGTTGTTGATGTATAATAAGTAGTAGCATTTAAATTGCCATTAGCACCTGTACCACGAATATCTACAATAATATTTGATATACCATCCCAATTATAAGGAGTTGCAAATGTAATTGTATTATTGCCAATAACTAATGCAGGGGGAGCAGCGGGCCCAAAAACAGTTGTCAACCCGGTTGTTGTAAATTCTGAAATTGTAGAGGTAGCAGTTGTTCCGATTTTAATGGAATAATCAACATTAGTAGCGTCAGGCAAAGCAGCTATTTTAAATGTTAAAGCAGTTATATTACCGGCGCTTAAACCAGCAGCATTTAGCTCTGTTGCTGTATATACCATTTGAGTCCAATACTGATAATTATAATTAGCAAAAGCAGTAGGATAACCAGTTGAACCTGTAAGGGTAGTACCAGTCCCTATTGTAACATTTGCCGGTGCAGAAGTTTCAGCACTTACATAAAAAGTTGTTGTTGAACTTATACTTGGCGTATTTAAAGGAGAACCTGTGCCAACATTTAATCCTCCTGTAACTGCATCGTACCAGTTTAGTGTGGTGCCGGCGCTACCAGCTGCAGCAAGAGTTACACTCCCTGCCCCACAACGGGAACCAGGTGTAGTGGAAGTAACACTGTTTGCAAAAGTAACCTGTACAGGAGTAGAAGGTGCAGTTACAGGTCCGTTTTGACAAGTTACATTACATTTGTAATAAGTTGATACTGTTGGTATTACACTATATGTGGCTGCTGTTGCTCCTGAAATATCAGTATAAGTTATACCATTATCAGAACTTTGCCACTGGTAACTTACACCAGTTCCTGCAGTTGCATTTTGTAGAGATAATAAAATACTTTGACCATTGCATATACTTGTAGAAGAAGCTATTGTATTGCCGGGAGTTGGAGCAACACAAGTATATGAAGGTATGCCATTAAACTCGTCAGCACCTACGTCTGTATTTGTTCCTGTCCCAATATAACCAGTTTCACCCCAACGTTTATCAGAATCAAAATCATCTGCTATTGCTGGAGAAGTAATTCTTGTTCCTCCACTCTCACACATTGTTGAAATTGTAGTTTGTAAATGAAGATCATATGGTGCAGTAGTTGTATTCACAAAAGGAGGTGTCTGGCTAAATGATACTGTTTCTCTTGGTGTAACCCTTGCTTGATAGGCAAGTATTGTTTGATCTGAGTTGGCGCCATCATAAAAAATTAAATTAGTTGCAGAAGGTGTGCCTGAATAAAAATCATTATTATTAGATGTTGAAGCATAGTTTGTTAATGTTGCACTTGATCTGCGATAAGCAACTGTCAAGCCTGTTCCGTTTGCTGTAGAATTGTTGACGATAATATTATTACGCATATCTACAGTAGGGGTAGAGTTTGCATAAATACCGGAAGTTCCAAAATTAGTTACAGATGAACTTATGGCATTTAAATATACTGAATTGTAAAATACACTTACTGTAGTTCCACTAGAGATATTTATTCCGTTAATAGCATTTATACCTGTTGCGGCAGGTGTTTTCAGGTCGCTGACGAAATTATTGTATATTCGCGTAGCAGTACCTCCTGAAACATAAATACCATTAACGATACCGGCAGCATTTGAAGCTGAAATATTAAATACTTTATTTTTATAAATGTCGTTTGAAGTCCCTGAATTATTATATATCCCATAAATTGTAGAGGCGCCTGTACTAATAAATCCACTCACTACATTATTATATGTCGTTAATGAAATAGGTGCTGATGATCCTCCTAAATATAGACCATAAATAGTTCCGGCAGAAGTTATGTTGGTAACAGTATTATTGTTGATAGTGCTTCCAACTGCTCCATATCCCTGATAAATCCCATAAATAGAAGAACTGCCTCCAATAATATTTGAAATTGTATTATTGGTAAACACCATTATTTGAGTTGTAGTTGTATAATGTTGAATTCCATAAAAAGTAGTACCACCGGTTAAGGTAATATTTGAAAAGTTATTTCCATTAAAAGTAGCTGTACCACCTGTGGGTGATCCATAGTTATAATAACCAAACACAGTACCACCTGCACCTGTTTTGGCAAAGGTGCCTGAAATAATATTACCGCTAATGTTCATATCGTTTGAAGCATTATTGTTATTAATAAAATAAACACTTCCTGTAGTAGCAAGCGATAAATTAGTAAAGGTATTATTACTGATACTTAACGAAGTCCCAACTGTGGAAGCATTATTAATAAGGTTTGCAGCGCCTGTTCCGGGTCTGGTTATTGATGCAAATGAGTTATTGTTGATGTTTAGGTTCGCAGGGCTGGACGAAGATGTATTATAAATGCCATAGAAAATACCTGAAGTAGCCGTTGACCAGTTACAGTTATTAATTGTGTTGTTATTGATATTAATTGTGTTGCCGGCAGCAGTTCCTCCGGAAACATTTTCAATTACAGATACCTGACTTCCGGTAGCGCCACTGCTTATAGAAAGTACATTATAGTTTATAGTAGCGCTTGCACTTACAGCAGTATTAAGATAAATACCTCTGAGGGTGCTTACATGATTAACGCCAGATCCATTATTGTTGTTGATAGTGTTATACGAAATGTTTATGTCGTACTGTGCCAACGTTCTGACACCGGCAGCAGGGTTAGCTGCACTTGTTGCACCTCCAAAATTAATAATGTTATTCCCGCTAGCCAGTGAATTGCCGCCAACGTCATTTCCAAAATCGCACAATGTAAATGGTGTAGTTCCTGCATAACCAATAATTGCAATTCCATAATTGCAGTCTTGCAGCGTATTGCTGTAGAATTTGTTGTAAGAATTAGTGCCTGAAGCAGCCGTAGGAACTGCAACAGTAGTTTGTGTAGTAGCAAGTGCATTCATCACATTGATAGCTCGTGAACCATCAACAGCAGGCGATGTTCCAGCAGCATTATTATTTCTGCTGAGAGTTACAACACAATTCTTTATAGTATTGTACTGGCAACCATCAGTAACACTGGCTTTAAACATGCCATATCCATATTCCATTGTTGCCGGATTGGTAGTATTGGGGTCATAAAGATCTATGCCATCAATTGTAACATAATCAGTTCCTACTAACCGTCATATCCCATCTTGAATTGCAGAACCTGGTGTAGCAGTTCCTGTAAAAGCAGTGATAAGTGGGTTGGCGCCTGTGCCGCTTTTCTGAAAAGTAATAGTGTTTGTAGCAGATGTAAGTGGGTTAAGAGTGGTGCTGCCTAACTGGTAACCTCCTGTAGGTGCTGTTTCAGTGCCATCTGCTGCCAGATTGAAAATTACAGGACCTGTCATTGCCGTAGTGTTGTTCATAGCAGTTATGGCTAAAGCAAGCGAACTGTAAGAAGCATCCAAAGCTGGTGTTGTGTTCGTTGGGTTCGTTACTGTGACTGCAATTTGTGCATTAGCGTTTTGTTCGAAAATACAGGCTATAAAAGCCATTACAATCATTAAAGTAAATAAATTTTTCATAAATATTGATTTTTTAATTAATAAACTCTTTAATACTATATTTTTATAAGTTAATATATGAAATGATTTTTTGTAAAGGTAATAAAATTATTAATAACAATATAATTCGTATTTTAATAGCTGATTGTGCTTTTCTTTCCCTGAAATAGAGTACCTTTGCGGAAAATTTAATAATCCCTTATTGGGCAGATGACTTTAAAATAGATTATTTTACAAACTCCTTTTTGTATAAAATTATAAAGTAATTAGCTAAATAAAGCTTTAATAACTTCAAACATTTTAAACAGAGTTAGCCGGAATGACAAACTCTTTAATATATTATTTAACCCTAACGAATCGAAATGTCTTTAACAAAACTTAGAAATATAGGAATTGCCGCTCATATTGACGCCGGAAAAACAACAGTTACTGAACGAATCCTTTTTTATACAGGTGTTAACCGTAAAACAGGTGAAGTGCATGATGGACAAGCTACTATGGATTTTATGAAACAAGAGCAGGAGAGAGGTATCACCATTGCTTCAGCTGCTATTACATGTCATTGGAAAGGTTCTCAGATAAATATTATTGACACACCGGGGCATGTCGATTTTACTGTAGAGGTAGAACGCTCTCTGCGTGTTATTGATGGCATGATAGCTGTTTTTTGTGCAGTTGGTGGCGTGGAACCTCAGACAGAAACCGTCTGGAATCAGGCTGACAGGTATAAAGTGCCCCGTATAGCGTTTATTAATAAAATGGACAGAACGGGTGCTGATTTCAACGACGTGTTAAACATGATGAATAAGTACCTCGATGCCAAAGCTGTGGCCTTTCAGCTTCCAATGGGCGTTGAAGATAGTTTTCACGGTATTATAAATGTTATTGAGCGAAAAGCTTACATTTTTATTGATTTCGAACGTAAAGAAATTGAAATACCTGCCGACTATAAAGAAAAGGTTGAAGCCTCCCGCATGTTGATTGTTGAGAAATTAGCCGATTACAATGAGCAGATTATGGCAATGTATTTCGACGGTGAAGAAATACCTGCCGACTTATTGAAAAAGGCTGCTCGTGAAGCCACTTTGAAATTACTTGTCACGCCTGTCTTTTGCGGTGCCGCTTACAAAAACAAAGGCGTTCAGTTATTACTCGATGCCGTTGTAGATTATCTCCCTTCTCCCATAGACGTGGGGGCTATTGTAGGCATTGATATCGATGACCCCGAAAAAACCAGAAGCAGGAACCCTTCACCTAAAGAACATTTTGCCGCTCTGGCTTTTAAACTCATTCATGATCCTTTTGTTGGTCAGCAGACTTTTATACGTATCTATTCTGGAACCCTGGTAAGTGGCATGCAACTGCTTAATTCAACAAAAAACAAATACGAGCGCACCGGGAGAATCTTAACTATACACGCCAAAGAACGCGAAGAAATTACTACTGCCGGCCCGGGTGATATTGTGGCACTTATTGGTATGAAATTTACCAAAACAGGCGATACCCTTTGTGACAGTGACCATCCCCTGTTTCTTGAGTCTATCCACATCCCACCTTCTGTTATCGAACTTAAGATAAACCCTGCCAAAAGAAAAGACCAGGAGAAAATGATTGAATCATTGCATAAATTAGCTAATGAGGATCCTTCTTTCAATATGAGATATGATGATGAAACAAGTGAAACTGTAGTGTCCGGCATGGGTGAACTTCATCTTGAAATTATCATGGATCGTCTTTTACGTGAATTTGGAGTTGAAGTGATTGTAGGTCAGCCTTCTGTAGCTTTCCGCGAAGCCATTACCCAGGAATCTGTAAATGATCACAAACATGCCAAACAAAGTGGGGGCAAGGGCCAGTTTGCACGTACTGTGCTTCGTATTGAGCCTAATGAGGGTAAAGGTTATGAATTTATAGATAAAATAAAGGGGGGGGCTATCCCTGCCGAGTTCGTAGTTTCTGTAAACAAAGGTATTCAGAAAACTATTAATGCCGGTATTATTGCTGGATTCCCTGTTGTTGATGTCAAGGTTACCTTACTTGATGGTGCCTATCATCCTGTCGATTCATCAGATATGGCTTTTCAGATATGCGCTTCCATGTGTTTTAAAAATGCTTTCTTAAAAGCCAATCCCATATTGCTCGAACCTGTTATGAAGGTAGAAGTAAACACCCCCGATGATTATATTGGTGATATTGTGGGAAATCTCAACAGGCGCCGCGGTAAAATTGAGTCTATGCGCCGTTTCCGTAAAGGTGCTCAGAAACTCAACGGTTTCGTCCCTCTGATGGAAATGTTTGGTTATGCCACCCAACTGCGAAATATTTCCAGCGGCCGGGCCAACTACTCAATGGAATTTCATCAGTATGAACCTGTACCCCGTGCCATTCAGGAAGAAGAACTGAAGAAAATTGCCGAGAAAAAACGCCTGGAGAGAAATCAATAAGGGAATATTATGTTTTAATAAAAATTTCACTATTGAACAATAAAATTTCAAACCTCAGATATTACGCTGCACTGCAGTTCTTAATTTTGATTGTAATTATCTGACTATATACTTCGACTGTGATTATAAACAAATATTTTGCTATACTGTAACAATTTTTAGCGGCAGAGCCGCGATAATATTTGTTGATAAATAAAATAGAATCCCAAATAAGCCCTGTAAAAGCGAAATATTCTGGAGATATTATTCAATACGTGTTTGGTGTTATTTACTAAATATTTAATTATGTCTTTACACTTATTTGAAGTTATTTGCTATTTTTGATTTAGAATTATTTTTTGTACCCAAAGTTATTTAACAATTATTCAATAAACAAATATTCGGAAAATGAAAAAGTTTATGCTTCCTTTTTTAATCCTAACTTCTTGGATAGTGCCTTGTAAAGCACAAGTTCCAAACTATAGTTTTGAAAATTGGACCACTATGGGCAGTTATGAAAACCCCGACAAATGGGGCACTATGAATAACTCAACCGCCGGAGTAGGTGTTTTTACAGCTACTAAAGGCACGCCCGGAAGTCCCGGTTCTGCTTTTCTTATGCTTACTTCTCAAAATATTCCAACAGGCACTTTAAATGGTATTGCCGTTAGTGGGGTTTTAGATACAATAACCTTGTTGCCTGTTTCAGGTTTTGAGTTTACTGCCCGTCCTCAAAGTTTTACAGGCAAGTGGCAGCATATGATTTTTGGAAACACTCAGGGTGGTGTATATGTTACCCTTACCAAATGGAACTCCGGACTCAGTAAAAGAGATACTATTGCTAATGCCTTTCAGGAGCTTACCGGGATGGCTATGCAATGGGAAAACTTTTCAATAAATTTTGTTTATCAAAATGGACACTATCCCGATAGTTGTATCATTTATCTGAGAGCCAGTGGTTCAAGTGCTGAAAATGGCGACTATTTATGGGTGGATAGCCTCGGCTTTGAGGGATTAATTTCAGGAATTAAAGAGAGTATAAAAAATCAAGTCATCGTTTCTTTGTATCCAAATCCTGCTAATAATGAATTAATAGTAGAAACAAACACTGATTTTATAGAAAGTACCTTGTATGTCTTTAATGCTCAAGGTCAGGAGATTTTAAGGAAGAGGATTGTTGAAAATAAAACTAGTATAAATACCAGCAAACTGACATCAGGGGTTTACTTTGTCAAAGAATGCAGGGGAAATGATTGTGTTACAAAAGGTAAATTCGTAAAAGAAAAATAACTTCCTGGTTATAGATTATGACCACTTAATAACTTTTCCGTTATTCAAAATCCAGTATACATTAGCAAAAGCTGATATAGGCAATTTAGATTCATGAACCATTTCGTATTTCGGAGGGTCGAAAAATCCATACAAACCGAAAGAATAATGAAAATACATTTTAGCATGTGTCCAGGATAGTGTTGCCATGCCAACTTGGTTTTTACCTACTTTAAAACCGCCAAGACCTGTATTAAACACAAGTGCATTTTGTTTGTTGAGGACATAGTCAGTTTCAAAACCTGCAGAATAATATTTGAAATGCGGGGTGCCCATATCAACAGGTAGTAAACCTACAAAAGCGCCCCCCTGCCCTAATCCTGCCATCCCTACAATTCCTGTATAATTTATTTTCATAGTCGAAGCATTACCTCTTAAAGAAAAGGTCAACTTGTCTGATACATGAAAACTAAGATACAACTTGGCATGCAAATCAGAACCATGTACCAGGCCAACTGTTCCTCCCCCTACAGCAGCTCCTGGTAGAACAATACCCGTGGCTGCTGCGAGGGGAAAAATACCACCTGCCGCTCCGGCTTCAAGTGCTGAAGCAAAACATTTAGTGTCAATAAATCGGTATTTGAAAAAGATGTTAGGGGCTATGATGAGTGGCAAATAAATCGATACTTCCATCTTGTCGCTTGTTGCAAAAGAACTTCTTCCCAATATATTCAACCTGACTTCATGGCGATGCAAAGTATAAGCAGTGCCAAATTCAGACACTTTACCATCTGCCCAGCCGGTATGCATAAATTTTACTTTAGTCCCCTGAATAACAGTGTCTCCCTTAATAATAGCTTGGCTTGTTTGACAATTTCCTTTTAAAACATTACTAATGAGAAAAACTACAATACAAATTTTAAGTAATTTCATAGGTGATAATTTTGCTCAAAGGTAATAAGTTTTTATAAAATAAAAACAATGTAAATTAATTAGGATTTAAATTTAATGCTATAGCCAAACCTTTTCATCGAAATATATTAAACTTACAGTCACTTTCTTTATACGCTGATAACCAATGCCCTAATGATTAATGACTAATGATTAATGACCAAATGACACTAATGACAGTCGGCAATATAGATAGTCGGCATTTGGCAAAATAAAGACTTTAGTTTTGGGGTTGAGACTGCTGATTGAAGACTGCTGATTAAATGACCGAATGACTAATGACTAATGACCAATGACCAATGACCAATGACCAATGACCAATGACCAATGACCAAAAGCCTTTCCAGGCATTTTATCTTAACAAAGTTACACGCCCAACTAACCGATACAAGTGCTTGTCGTAGTCTGAAGTTTTTCTGTAAAGAATGAGCCAGACATAAACTCCAACAGGTTGAAATTCATTGGTTCCGGTAATATTTCCATCCCAGCTTTTATTAACATCGGTAGTTTCAAAAATAATCTCACCCCATCTGTCGAAAATAAACATCTGATAGTCATTCAAATCAACGCCTATACCTTTTGGACCAAAAGAGTCATTAAGACCGTCACCGTTTGGAGAGAAAGCTTCAGGAACATAAAAAGTGTACTCAGGCCGGTAAATAAGGGTTTTACTGGTAGAGTCTATGCAGCCTTTGTTGCTTGACACTACAAGCAATACGGTATACGTGCCAGGAGTGTTGTATTCATGAATAGGAGAGTACACATAAGAAGTATTCATATTGCCTGATGCAGGGTCTCCAAAATTCCAGTTCCTTATAGAATCACCTGTAGAATGGTTGATAAAGTATATCACTGGATTCTCTATATCGGCAAAAGGTGGATGAAATGTAAAGTCAGCTATTGGCAATGGATACACATTGACAAAATTAGTTAAGGTTGTTGTGCCAATACATCCATATATTGTTGTAGTAGTGAGCGTTACATGGTAGGTGCCGGGATTTAGATACGTGTGCGAAGGATTTTGCTGATTCGAGGTGTTGTTACTGCCGCTTAACGGGTCTCCAAAATGCCATTGCCATGAGGCTATATCAGGATAACTCAGATCTGTAAAATCAACTTTTAACGGTTGACAACCAGATTTGTTGATGCCAGTAAAATTTACAACAGGTAAAGGATTGACAATAACGATAATTGAACCTATTGCAACAGGCGAACCGCAGTTATCAGAAGCTGTTACATAGTATGTTGTGGTATGTGTTGGTGACACCTGTACAGGTGGTGTGTGTACACCTATATTCTCACTCCAGGTATAAGTGTAAGGGCCTCCATTACCTCCTGTTGCTATAGCTGTTATCATCGTAGTGTCATTTAAACATATGGCAGAGTCCCCTGCATAGTGAGCTGTAACATGTACCACGGGATATACAAATACCTCCAGACTTTGTGAACTCGTTACACAATTGTTAGTGTCAGTTACAAATACTGAATAAGTCGTTGTATGTTGACCTGTCAGGGTTGTCGAATCAATGTTTCCTAAATTATTATCCCATGTAAAAACATAAGGGGAAACACCTCCGGTTGCAGAGCTACTTATAGTATAGCTCTCACCTATACATACTGTGTCATTTCCACTGGTAGATAGCACCAATAATGGGGGTTGGGTAATTGTTACACTGAAAGCCGTGTCACATTGATGACTGTCGGTAATTGTAATTTCGTAGGTTCCTGCTGATATATTTGCAGCCACTGTATCTGTGCTCACAGTTGGAGACCAGTTATAGGTATATGGTGATGTCCCTCCAATATTATTTATATGTATTTCACCATTGAGTCCGTTAAAACACAGAATATCGACGGTAGAGTATGAATAACTTATTATATCAGGTTGATTGATAGTGAATGAGGTGTCTATCTGGCATAAATTATAATCTTTTACTGTAAGAGAATAACTTCCTGCACATAATGTATATAATGAATCTATATTTACACCTGTGCCAACAGGAAGCCATGTGTAATGATAAGGTGTGGTGCCCCCTGTAACAATAGCTTCAGCCTGCCCGTCGCAGCTGTTAAAACACAAAGCATCGCTAAAGCTGAAAGTCATACTTAATATATCCGGTTGGGCAATTGAGATGCTGTCAGTTTCTGTACAGCTATTGGCATCTGTTACTGTTACAGAATAAAACCCGGGAGGAAGATTGACCAGGTCTTCTAAAGTGGCTCCAGTGCTCCAGTCATAAGAATAACTTGTTGTGCCACCAAACACAGTGAGGTCTATAGCCCCATCTGAATATCCAAAACATGATACATTAGCTTTTGTCAGAGAAACTGTAAGTGGCCCATTAGGTTGGGTAATGATAACACTTGAAGTAATAATGCAATTATTGGCATCTGTTACTGTAACAATGTAAGTATCGGCAGGTATGTTTATCAAATTCTGAGTGGTATCTCCGTTGCTCCAATTAAAAGAATAGCCTGCAACCCCTCCGGTAGCTATAAGACCTATAGAGCCGGAAGAATTTCCATAACATAAAACATTTATTGATGTTAAAGTATCTGCAAGTGAATCAGGAGGCTGTGTAATGGTAATTCCAGTCGTAATAGTACAACTGTTTGCATCTGTTACAGTTACATCGTATGTGTTGGCTGTAATATTAATCAAATCCTCTGTTGATGTGTTATTACTCCAATGATATGAATAGGCTGTTGTTCCTCCCGTTACTGTTAAGTCAACAGCTCCGGAACTGTTTCCTGTACATAATACATTGATTCCTGATATGGTTGTTGCAAGGGGGGCTGCCGGTTGAATTATCGTTATGCTGGCAGTTGCTATACAATTATTGGCATCAGTAACGGTAACAGAATAGGTATTAGCTGTAATGTTTATCAAGTCCTGTGAAGTTGAGTCATTACTCCAGATATAAGTATAGTTCTGAGTTCCACCAGAAACAGAAAGGTCAACAGCCCCGGTAGAGTCTCCAAAACATAATACATCTGTTCCTGTTAGTGAAACAGTAAGAGGGGCTGCCGGTTGTGTTATTGTTATAGTGGCCGACTTAGAACAGTTATTAGAATCCATAACAGTCACAGAATAAGTGCCTGAGGGGATATTAACCAAATCCTGAGTCGTGGAACTATCATTCCATAAGTAAGTATATCCGGGCGTTCCTCCTGTAATAGTGAAATCAACAGCACCTGTTGAGTTTCCGTAACAAAGCACATTAGTGCCTGAAATTGATGTATTAATAGCCGGGTTAACTTTTACGAGATAATCTTTAACTGCGGCGCAGCCTAGAGTGTCAAATGTTAAAAAATAATCTGTTGTTATTTGGGGGAATACAAAGGGATTTGGAATATGTGGGTCACTTATATTTGCTGCCGGATGCCATGAATAATTGGGACTATTAATACCAGCACTTAACTGCACAGTGTCACCAAAACAAATTTGAAATTCAGGCGTCGGAGGCTCCGGTGCGGTATTAAACAGATAAGGAGTCAATATTAGCAGAGCATGTGCCGTTCCAAGGTTGTAGTTGGTAATCCATGTGCCATCAATCCACGAACCATCAGGGTTTTGACCATAACAGTTGCCTGCACTTTTGCCAGTAGTTGTAAAGCCTGTCGGTAAAGTGTATATCTGTTCTCCGGAAAGCCAGGCCACCATGTCGTGATACCAGTTAACCGTTCCTGAAGGTGTTACAATTGTGTCAATGCCCTGCAACTTAAGTCCTTTTTTAAGGGAATACATATGATAAAAGTTTCCTGCCCAGCCACCATTAGGATTCATGCCGTCCGACCAGTTGTTATATATTTGCCCTACATAAGCAACTGTGAGGGCGGCATCAGGATCTGCTGCATTGAATAATTTATTCATCCATGCATACCCGGAAAGCATACCCCCGGTTTTGCCTATATTCTGATAAAAAGGCGATGCATTATTATATCGGCACGAGCCATTATCCGTAATTGCTGCATAGCCCACTAAGGTATTGTCTTTAACCCATTGGGGTGCTGCTATTCCCCATCTATCCTCAGCTGCCTTCATAACAAGACATGGCCATTGCTGGGTAGAGCCATCATAACCATCATTTTGCTGAGGCTGCGATACTTCATAATGCCACCCTCCCCGATAAACGCCATCTCCCTGGTCCCAATAAAGCGTCTCAAGACATTCCTTAACAAAATTAGCATATGACCAACCAGTAAATGGTCCGGCGTTAATAATGTTTATTGATGCCTGCGCGGCATTATTCTGGGACATAATCACAGCCAGCAAACCAAAGGAATTAACATAAACCGGATGGTCCCACGAGTCGTAAGTGCCGTAAATAAAAGCTCCAATGCCATTGCCATTGACATCTGAAACCTGTGTAATGCCTGTGCCATCATCGTGGTTACTTATTGCTAATGTGCCTGAGTATTTAGATAATATCCAGTTTAAACTCTTGCTGATTAACTCAGCATAAGGATCAGTAAGAAAATTATTTTTTCCAAAATGGTTTTTTTCTTCGAAAGCAAGTGTTGCGGCACTGGTAGTAGCTGTTGATACCATCTTGTCCCAATAACCAGCTAAAGAGGCAAACCAGTAAGCATCATTATCAGTTCCTACAACATCATTGAATGCGTTCTTATATAAGTATAGCAAGCCTTTATCTACAAGCATGTCAATCTTTATAGAATCAGATGGATTTGTCCAGGCATATACTTTTGAGACACTTGAATCTGATACACCTGCGGCATCAACAACTTTCAACTGTACCAGATGAACACCGCAAGTAGTAAAAGTACAACTGTTACCTGCATAATGATCATAAGCATAGCAAGCTGAGTTTGTTATAGGGTAAGGGTCATTATTAGGTGCAGCCACAAAATCAACACTTAACGAGAAAGAATAAGGTGGCGTACCTCCAAAAGCACTGCCCCATACAATAAGCGGTTGCCCAACTACAGCATTCCCTTCCTCAGGATTGGTGCTCCAGGAAGGCATCGTATTAACTCTTAGTTGCTGACTAAAAATATAAGTGCTACAGTTAATTAAAATTAACGTTATGAATATCGTGAATAAAATGTGCCTTTTCATACTTAATTCATGTTACATAACTGTAGTAGACTTATCTTTATATAAAAAGTTGCTATTTTATAGCAGCAGTTGGCAGAGGCAGTTGGCAGTCACCTTTCATCTGGGTGCAAATTTTTCCGGATTATCAGCCATGCTACCCAACATTCGCCCAACTTCCTCATAATCTTTATAAAGTTTATCTTTTAATTCTTCATTAATATATTTACAATCTTTTGCAAAATCAAGCCACACTTGTGTCTCTGCGCATTTTCCATCAGCATCGGTCATCTTGCTTGAAAAGTATTTTGGATATTTTCTTTTCCTATATCCTTCCACGATATTTACCGAAACTGAACGTGATGACCTTCTAATCTGATCAGTTAAGGAATACGTTTCTTCTTTTGGAAATGATTTTGAAATTTCAAAAATCTCCATAGCCAACTTATATGCAAGTTGGTAAACTTTTAAATTCCAATAACCGTTGCTTTCCATGTTGCTTTTCATTTTTATTTTTCTAAATCCTGCCTCCTGCTATTGCCAACTGCTACTGCCATTATTCCTTACTAAACTTCCCAATCTTATTACTTTTAGCGCCTTCAATCTTTACAATATAAATTCCTTCAGAAAGTGCAGAAATATCTATGTCTTCTTTAACTCCTTTAAGAGCTTGTTTCAACACTAACTGTCCTTGCATATTAAAGATTGAAAGTGTTTCTTCTGTTGACGTGTTTTCTATAGTGATATTATTTTTTGCCGGGTCAGGATAAACTTCTATTTTTTCAAAATAGTTAATGTCTTCAATTCCTGTATTATTATCTTTTATACATCTGACAGAAAGGCCGTCATTTTCATATTCTCTGATACTCCCTGCTATGGCGCTATTATAAGTAAGTTCTCTGCTCCATGCTTTTGAAACAAACAACCCCCCCACTTCAGTTGCAGACCACCAGCGACCACTGTTGCCCATAGAATTAAAAACGCCAAAATAATCGCGATAACCACCGGGCAAGCCTGTAAAAGAGCTTGAATTGGTTGCACTGGTGTTTGGGCTATTCCAGTGTGTAGTGCCGGTTTCTTTCATCTTGCCACCAGCAACACTGGTATCTCCTAAGAAAGAGGTAAATGTAGACCATTCAGTATTAGAAGGTATATGCCAACCTGTTGGGCATAGTTTGGCTGTGTTTGACACTGCAAACCAGTTATACAATTTTCCGTAAGCAGTTGCTGCATTATTGTAATCGCAGTAGCCTCCTGTAGTCAGATTCACCCAATCATTAACAACTGATACATTAGGAATGGCTGTGCCATTCTTGTAATGCGTTACTTTGAGATTTTCTTTCATCCACACTTGGGTGCCTATGGTTACTGTAGTGTATACATTGCCATCATAGTCAGTTACTGTTTGTGACTGGCTTTTAAATGTGAAAAGTGCAAGACTTGCAAAAAGTAAAAATGTTCTCTTCATAAAAATTTAAATTAGTTATTTTGTTTCATTAATTCTTCCAGACTTAGTATGCTATAAGTAGTAACTAAAACTTTATTGTTTTCCCACCATCGGGCATTTTGATTCTGCCACCAGCCTTCTTCATTCTGAATCTTTATTAAATTCTCTGCCAGCTCTGTCCGCCAGTTATGTGCATTGCCTTTACTGTCCACAATTTTATCTTCACCAAATGCAGATAATGATTTGGAAAATGTTTGATAATAATAAAAAAGTCCCTGGTCACCTAAACCTGGATTTTCAACTACCGAATAATTGTTCTTTATCCAGTTATAGGCAGCCTGAATGCGCTTGTCGCTTTTATCAACCTTTAGATAAACCATGCTTTTTAAACCTGCATAAGTCATGCTGCCGTATGATAAAGTTCCGCCAGCTTTGCTCTTGCCCGGTGCATACATAAACCCTCCGTCATCTTCGGCGTAACCTTCATTATTAACACTTTTAAGGTTCTGGCATTTAGAAAGAAAAGCTAACGCTTTGTCGTAATAAAGTTTCTTTGCCTTTTCATCGGCTTTCTGTTCTATGTTAGTGGATTCTTTATATTGCAACGCTTCAAGCGCCCATTGCAGGTTTGATATATCCGGGCTTTTACCATTACCGTAATCAACGCCTCCATAATACAGGCTGTCTTTAGTATAGCCCTTCCCTTCATCATATTGCAGCCCGATAAGAAATTTCTCTGCTTTGTTAATGATGGTATTAAATTCGGTAGTATTGGCTGCATCTTTAAAAGCCAGTAGACTTATTGAAGTAGTATAATTGGGTAAATCTTTCAGATATATGCCGCCATCAGCTTTTACACATTTTTTTAAAAAGACGAAGCCATTATAAATTACAGAATCTTTATATGTAAAAGCTGAGTTATAGCGTAAAAATGAAGATAAAGCAAGTGACGTAATTGCAGGATCACCAAACCATGAGCCATTCTTGTCCTGTTGTTTATATAACCATTTAAGCCCTGTTTCTATAGCATGGTTTATTTCATTCTTCACAGAAACATCAACGTTATTATTCGTATTGTCAGGTATGATTGACTTATTAGGCTGGCAAAATAAACAAAGATTGCAACAAGAAAAAAACAGGGAAAGTATTATCAATTTAACTTTAATAATCATATAATTTATTTCAGATATTAATATATAAATTTAGCTTTTTTATAACTCCGATCTTTGTAGCTGAGCGCAGTTGAAGCTAATGAAGGGGTTACAACAAAGGACACTTTATAAGGACATTAAACCAACTTATTAATTAATCAGGTTAAAGATACAAAATAATTCGGGAACTAAGAACTTTTCTTCTTATTTTTTCTGTTATTTTTAATTTGACTGTTTTTTTGCTGTGGGCTTGATAATTAAATTTACTTTCATTTCGGATAATTTTCTGTCAGCTTTAGAGGCATAAGTATCTTCTCCTAAAACGTTATTATGAACTCCGGAGATGCTGTTGTTAAGTATTACATTTTTATTCAGCGACAAAATGGAAGTGTAATCATAGTTGGTTGCTATCATCGAAACCATTTCATTCTCAATTATACTGCCGTTTGTGTCAGTCAACAAGCCATTAAAAAACCATGTGGCAGGTTTTAAAAATGAATCTGTCTGCATGTCCCAAATGAAATTTTCTATGCTGTTATTGTGAACTTTGTTGCTGTCTGCCCACTGTAAATAAAGATACACACTGTCTGACTGATTAATTTTCTTTACATCATTTTCTTTTATATCAGACATTCTATTCTCAAGCGATTTATAGCCAAGAAGCAATAAGGCTGTTTGCAATTCAACAGGTGTCACTTCTGTTGTAAGTAAGCTTTCATAGGCTTTGCCCTTAGAGGTACATAATACAACTTCAATAATATCATTAGTCTTATGAAAAACTGCCGGAATAATTATTGTTCTGCTATTTGAATTAATGGTTATTTTATTGTTAATAACAATAACAGAGTCATTTAACTTGTTTATAGATTTGAGTGTCTCAATGGCATTCTGGCAAAAAGATAACACACTAAAAAATACAATAAATGTAATTAACAAAAAAATGCTTCGTATCATTTGGATTTTATTATTGAAAGATAATTTACACCAAAGGTAAGCAGTATAAAGTTAAATCAAGTCAGAAAGGATATAATATTTTTGAACATCGGTATATTCAAGCGCCTCAGTCACCTTGTTTTAACTACATATATCGCTATTGAGATGATGTTATTGGAGACAAAAAATAGCTTGTCTAAATGAGCCTGAGGTCACTGAGTCTGTTGAAGTGTTGAAGCCACAGCTTCCTCCTAATGAGAGCGAACAATCTTTTCAGTGTAAACCTTATTGCCTATTTCAAACTTGATAAAATATATTCCCGGGTTTAATCCTATTTCAGATGCACCAATAGTGTATGTGTAAAGACCTTGATTTTGTTTTTCATTGAGAACAATATCTTTTATCCTTTTTCCTAAGATATCATATATGCCTACTGTTACAACAAAGTCTTTATTAAGTTTATAACTGATGTTTACATCATTTTTGAAAGGATTTGGGAATACACTATAATTGAAGAGTGAATTGTCATTATTGTCGTTAACAGCTAAGAGATTGTCATCAGAACAGGTGAAAGCTTTTTCATTGATATAACTTTCCTGAATAAGCTTTGTTTCTCCATTAGAGAACCTTTGTTCTGTAATGATAACAGAAATAAGAGGATACCTTTCATCATTTGAGTACCATATATATTTGTAAGTATCAATTTCAGCAACACTGCATTTAGAAATCTGTGTTGAATGAGTATATTGTTTCACCCGAAGCACATTCTTGATTTTATTGCCTGGAAGCAGCAACAAGCCATAAGCATCAGCTTCTGTTGTATACCTGCCATAAATATCAACAATGTAATTATAAGTGTAGCTGGCATGTCCGTTAAATTCACCATCAAAATAATCTTCATACATAAAAGGATATGACATTCTTTTGATGGGTTTTTCATAAGCCAGTGAATAATCTTTTGTCATTGTACCAACCTGCTCATAAGAACTTTCAGTAAGATTGAATAAATGATTTTTATCATCTTCGTTAATTACAATGTTTGGTGTAATGCTCATTTTGTCAATGGCACTTTTGTCAGGATTTTCCTGTTTGCTGACTTTTGTTTTTTCAAGTGGAACCACCTTAGAAAAATCCCAAACCATATCATGCCCACCGGAACCTGGTTCGAAAAATGGAATTACAAGAAAATTAATAACGTCACCTGCTTTTGGAGCATGTGTGTTAAAATTTAATACTGTTTGTGATTTTAAACCAAATAGTATAAAAA
>Ga0118677_10004749_pt1 | contig 24433 bp, 19 predicted proteins | sample AliMusrvi5mmetaG_FD_86154 | JGI IMG/M metagenome (GOLD analysis project Ga0118677, IMG submission 86154)
ATAAAAGGCATTGTATTGGGAACCTTCGTAATCTGAGGGATGTTCATTACCTCCTGAGCTCTCCTCACATCAATGCCGTATAATTCATCCTTAATAGAAAAAGTCACATACTGTCTGCTGGAAGTATCTTCCGTTTTAACTGTCTGTTTATTCTGTTGACTTAGAGCTGGCATAACATCTCCCGCATTAAATGGAATCGTTTGTCATAATATATACCTCTAATAGCGGGATCGGCAATCACACGAATGTGATTAATGTCAGTCACGAACGTGTTAGTCCGGTATCACACGTTCGTGCTATATTTTAATTTTAGTATGATTTTTAGCCAGGTTTTTTATATAAATTCGATCACTTTCTAAACGACAATTATCCCAAAGTATCCATTCATCTATAGATTCATCTTTCAAAATGTAAGTTTTGAGGATTTCTAGATATGCTTTTCTTCCTGCAGGTGTAACTACAATTATTCTGTGTTCTCTAATTTTTTTCATACGATCCTCAAGTTTTGAAATTGGCGTGTTTTTTTGACAAATTATTTTTTAATAATGTCAAACAAAGTCCAAGAGTGACCAGTATTTCTATAAATAAAATATTTATTGCAGCACCCTCTTCCATTTTCCATTCGATCATTGGTTTTATTATTAACAAAGAAAGAATGCCAGCAATAAAAAGTACATTGTTGACTTCACGACTCATACCTTTTGCTAACATTATTTGGACTCCAAATAAGTTTGACAGACCAATTATAAAGGGCAAGGGTGCCAGCCATTTTAAAACCACGCTTGCTTGCATAAAATCTTTGCCACCCAGTAAATAAACAATATTGTCCGAGCCATACCACAATCCAATACTCACTGAGGCTGACATAAGTGTTATGCAAATACCAGAATGTTTGAGTAATCGATTTGCCTGAATTGGATCATGCGTAAATAAATGACTCATACGCGGGAAGAGAGCTTCTGATATGGTACCAAGCCCTGCTTGGGCAGCTTGTCTTACACGGTCAGCTAATGCGAAATGGCCTACAGCAACTGGGCCAGCAATAATCCCTAGGATTGTGGGAGTTAAGGTAGTGTATAAACTGATAAATGCTGTAGAGCCAAAAATGGTTCCGCCTTCTTTTAGTTGTTGCCATATTTGTAAAAAGCTAGGGCGATGCCACTGAAGGGGTACATTTTTTAAAACCCATACAATAGTAATGATACCTGATAACAATCCAGTACCGGCTCCAATTGCAATCATAAGTGGTGCATCTTTTGGATTATTTATCAATAAAAATATGCAGGGTAAATTCAACAATCTAACAATAATTTGAATGCTTGCTACTGCCTTCATTCGTTCCAGACCATTTAAAAACCAAGCGGGAAATAATGCTCCACTCACGACAAGACCAACACCATAAAAATAAAAAATGCTATCTTTGTTAAAAAAGGGTACAAATATAACTAGTGTTATTAAAACTGCACTAACTAAGAATGCCAAAACCCACTGAGCCATCCATGTAGCAATAAAAACGGATGATAGTTGTGTTATGTCATCTCTTAGTGCGGATATTTTACGAGTAGCGCTCCAAGAAAATCCCCAATTGATTACCAAGCTAAAATATGCTAATACACTTTGCACAAATGCAACTTGACCCCAAGCCTCAACTCCCAATGCGTGTGTAACATAGGGTAATGTAACCATGGGTAGTAATAGACCGGCTGCTTGCACAGAACCTAATGCCAGTATATTGTGAAAGAGGTTGGGTTTTTTCATCTAATGTAATAAAAAATGGGTAAGCCCTCAATATTGTACTAATGATTTAGGGTTGTTATTACCAAACAGTGATTCAATAATGGTTTTCATGATTTACCTTTCGGTTTCAGTTGATTTGAGCAGCCTATTATTAAACACAAAATCCAATATTGTTTTCGCATGAATATCCCACGTATACTGACTAAACACAAGCTCTTGAGCTTTTTTACCAAAGTTTGAACAAAATTCGTGGTCTTCTAATATTAGTTCCAGCTTAGAATACAGACTATCAGCGTTGCCGTTTTGAAATACAGCCCCTTCTACACCGTCACGAAGAACGGCTTTAATTGGAGGTTGGTCTGGTGCAACTATCGCTTTACCCATTGCCATATACTCAAACATTTTTATGGGTGAGCGGTATTCATTAGAGTTTGGAATGACAGCAACATCAAATATATTGATGTAATTAGGCACGTCAGAATGATCAACTCGACCGGTAATGATAAAGTCAGACTCTATGCCAAGTGATTTTGCCTGTATCTCAAGATCATTTCGAAGCACACCATCGCCGACAAAAAATAATTTTGTTGTTGGAAACTTCAATCTGATTTTGGCATAGACCTCCATGAGCATGTCAAGACGATGCCAATGAATTAGATAACCTACAAAACCAATAATGATTGAGTCTGAAACACCCAATTTATGTTTCAAGCTATCAGGACTCACCTGTTTATTAAATACATTAATGTCAATCCCATTGGGTACTATCAAAATAGATTCCTTTTTACCCCCCCTCTGTACTATTTGATTTTTAAGAAATTCGGATACGGTTATTATGACATCGGCGTGTGAAAAGATATAACGTTCAAACATTTTTGAAAGTTTAACCATCTGTTGAGAGCGTACTCGATCAACCCCCGCAACCTCATTCACTTCAAGCACAATTGGAGTATTTGTTTTTCGGGAGATATAAATTCCAGCAGCACAAAAAAATGAATACCGCTCATAAATTAGCTGCGGCTTGGTCTTGGCAATTTTGAGCTTTAACTTCCTAATGGCCATAATGTTATACAATATTTCCATACCTTCAAAAAACACCTGTGGCATCTTATCAGCAAGAAAATACATAACATTACGTAATCCACCTTTTTGCACTGCAATATCGCCTGTTTTAAGTGGATTTATATCTGTTGGCGATACAAAATAAACCTGATGCCCCAGATTCTCCAAAGCACCTGCAATTCCTGCAATGTGAACACGCTCCGGCCCCACTCCTTTTACCCTAAAGTGATATATGATATTCATTCGATTTTTATCCAATATATCTATAATGGGTTACAGCGATGAAACGCTTTGAAGATAAGTTGGAGGTTTTAATAAATAATCCCGATAATTGTTAGGGTTACCTTCTAATCCTGCCTCGGCTGCTTTAATAATATTATAAGTCTCCCGTGCAGTCACATAATGAAGGTTATAATTAACCCCATCATTATATTGGGTCTCCAAATAGCTAAACATGTCGTTACATGGCTTACCCAGCAACGTTGGCCTATCTCGTTCTTGAGTACCGTGGGTATGTATTTTTATAAAAACCCAATTGGGTTTACCTTTAACAATGACACCTGCGTTAACCCAAAGGTCAACACGTTCCATAATCGGTAGTATTGAAGTTCTAATATCGGCAGCTTCAATACGGGGCAATAATCCGAACTTTCTGGACTTCCAGTTTAAAGTCAGTGGGCCTTGAACAATTAACAAATCTCCCCAGGATTTACCGCTAACAGTCACATCTAACCCGGTATTATGTGACTTTGGCTTTATAGGATTCTGTTTAGCATAGTAGATGCTGTTAATTTTCTTTGTTTGAGTTTCACTGGGTGCAGAGGGTAATGTAAAATCAGCGTAACACCCGGTTTCTTTTAGAACAATCAACTCGTCATTGACCCCGCACCAACGTCCATCAGCACGAGAATTATCCAGACACCAATTGCCATGAATAAAGCCATAAACGATTTGATTAGTCACCGGGTGTTTGGTTAATAGACCATGATGATTATGCAAAATATCAGTAAAATGAATTAACGTTTTACGCAAGTTGGCACTTGTATCATTATCATGATGAAGATGGACTTCAACTTCACCATAACCGTTTTGACAAAGCTGACTTAGCTTGTCGAGATGTTCTTGTCTATATTCCTCTTCAGGATAAAAAAAAGTATGCTGAGGATGTCTGCCATCGGCATCGAAATGGTTTTCACATAAAACAGGATAGCCTTGTAACCATTGATCGACCCGTTGTCGTTCAACGCTTATATCATTCGTATTCCATTGAGGTTCAAAATGATCAACAAAGCAAAACATGATATGTACTGCCCCCGATGCCCTTTGTTTTTTGCTGAACAAACTAAGTAAATAGGACAGTATCCATATATCAATATTTTTGTACCGAAGACACAAAAATATAATACCAATAGACAAAAGCAATAAAATTACAACATAATCAATTATCATCATAACTATCTCTCAGTGCGTTTCCAGTTGCCCTTTATTTCTCTAAAAGTATAATCAATAAAGCCATGACCTAATGCTAAATTCATATTAATAAAAAATACCGGTAAACTTATCAGGGTGGGTAAGGAATAATCTTTAAAGTACTTAATAACTATAAAACAGATCGTATACAAAATAACCTGCATGATAAAAAGTAACACAAAGCTATATTGATCAAGTAACAATACGTTTAAACTAAATATCAAAAGCAAAAAATGAGGCGTAAACCAACGTAAAACTTTGTGTGATAGATAGGTAAAGGCTCTAATGCCTTGTTTAGCGTGTAACGCTGACTTTAACCGAAAAAAAGCCTGATAATTACCAGCTCCTATTCTTACTCTTCTACCGTATTCACCCGACATACTGGCAACCATCTCCTCATCCGCAATTGCATCGGCCTCATAGATTGTTTTATGACCGTTAAGCGCTATTTTCATAAATAGGGTAAAATCATCAACAATAGTATCGTTTGGTAATGCTTGAAAATATTCACGTCTTATAGCGTAAATCGCACCATTCGCGCCAAGAAAACCATTGACTTTACTTTCGTGATATTTCAGGAAACGTTCAATACGCCAATAAACATTATCATAATTATCACCCGTTACGGCTTTAATAAGATTAAGCTCACCACAGACACCTGCAATGTCGGGGACAGAAAAATGCTTTATTAAATTATTGATCGCATCTAATCTAAAAACAGCATTGGCATCGGTAAACACAATCACGGATTCGGTTACCTGTGTCAGCATTTCGTTTAATACAGAAACCTTTCCGCGATTAACAGGAAAATCAAATAATACAATTCGGTTATCAGATAGTTGCTTGATAAGCTTTACTGTATTATCCGTGCTACCATCTGAGCCAATGTATATTTTTATTTTTTCAGCGGGGTAATCCTGCTGTTGCAGTAAATTATTAACGGTGTTTACAATATGCTTTTCTTCATTGTAGGCAGAAAGAACAATCGCCACACTTAAACGGGGGTTATTGCTATCAATAACTTCAGACTTTAATTCTCCAGGGTGAATTCGCTGAACACAGTAGCTAATAATGTATAAAACAACTGGATAAAAACAATATGAATATAAAATTAAAACAATAAGTATAAAAATTAAAGTCTCAATAGACATACATTCATATTAGCTTTTGTTATTAAAACACCGTGCGGGAACACCCACCGCAGTCTGTTCGGAGGGTATATCGTTTACGACAACCGCATTGGCACCAATTTTAACATTGTCACCTATCGTTATAGCACCAAACACTTTTGCCCCTGAGCCGATGAAAATATTATTTCCTAAAGTGGGTGAATGGCCTTTTTCATCACCAATAACAACGCCAGATTCAATAGTAATATTATAACCAGCGGTTACTTTAGAGTTAATCACTACTCCTACCGGATGCATAATGACAAAGCCATCTTTAAACTTTGCGCTTACTCCAATAACACAACCATTTAAGAATTTATTCAGCCATTGACAGGGATAAGCCAAAATCAATAAGTTATGCTCTGCAAAATATGCAGTAACACGATATAGCAGCATAGTGCCTGAACCGTCTGATAAAAAAATCCTGAATAAACTGGAATCTCCACCCTCTTCATTAAATATAAACTTCTTTCTTTTCAAATCGTCAATAAAAAGCATAAGATAATGTTATATAAACGGAAACACTAATTAACGACCTCCCTTTCCAAATAAAATGACTTCTACAGTCTGTAAGATAATAGTCAGATCTAGAAAAAAACTTTGGTTTTTTACGTAATATAAATCATATTGTAGCTTTTGTATGGTGTCGTATTCATTAGATCCATAAGAATAACATAATTGAGCCCAGCCAGTTAACCCCGGCTTAACTCTATGTCGCTCGTGATAATATACAATTCTTTTGTTAAAGTCATTCACGAATTCAGGCCGTTCAGGTCTTGGGCCAATAAAATGCATATCGCCTTTGAGTATATTTAAAATCTGAGGCAATTCGTCAATACGATATTTTCTCAAAAAAGCACCCACTCGGGTTATTCTACTATCATTCACACTCGTCATTTTAATACCACTGACTTCGGCCTGAGGAATCATGCTTCTAAATTTATACAATTTAAAACATACTCCATTGAGTCCAACTCTATTTTGAGAGTAAAAAATAGATCCCCGACCCAAACTTTCTAGATAAATAGCCAAAATAGCTAACATGATGACTGGACTAGAGGTCATCAGCAGTAACAAACTGGCAACTATATCAACAGCACGCTTTATAAATCCTCTTGTTTTTCTATTATAAAACCCCTTTGAAAATAAAAACCAATATGGATTTAAGTACTCTAAATTAATTAAGCGTTCCTCTTTCTCATAAAAACTGAGCAACTCCATCACTTGAATACCCAACACTTTACAATCAAGTAATTCATCAAAGGGAAGAAATTCACTCCTATCATCTAAGGCTATGACTATTTCATCAATATTTAAATCACGTGACAAAGACGATAAAGGTTGGGTTGAACTCACTAATAATGATTCGTCAACAAAAACCTGTTCATTTCCGGTATCATAAAATCCAACAATCATAAAGTCTTTTTCATCATACTTTTGATAGAAGGGGGTTAAAGAGTTAGCTATTTTGCCACAACCAAATACCAAAATACGTGTTTTAAACTCTTCCATTCGGGTGAATTTATTAAATAAAACTCTCATAATAAGGATAGCAATACAAGAAATAAGAATGGATAAAACTAAAATACTGCCTGGGATCGTTGCTTCAGGAAAGATGTAATAAATTAAAAGCAGAATAAAAAATGAAATTACATAACTAATTATGAGTCTTTTAATAATCTCATAGCTGTATTTAGACAACTTCCTGTTATAAAATCCAACACTCAATGCTGACAAAGAAGTCGTTGAAGAAAATATCAATCCAGAAAGAACAACAAAATAACTTGATTTTTTTTCTATACCACTCATAAAATCTAAATTAAAAATAATAAACATGCTAGTAAATAGAATTAAATATTCTACTAAACACATATAGATTATTAATCTAGATACATAATGCCCAAATAAATTTGCCATAGACAGTTTTCTCTAAAACGAGTCTTTAGTTAAAACTGCGGGGGGGGGGGTCATTTTTTTACATCCTTAATTTCTAGAGAGCAGCCTCGATACTTAGAATAAGAACATAGCACTTGCTGTCAGACGATTTTCGTCGTAGTTACTATTTATCGAATTTGAGTTTTGATTAGTATACCACAATATTCCATTAATAAATTAATAGAACAAATCAGAGTAGGCGGAACAAGTACACTGACATCAAATAGCGTTTTAACTGAGCAAGCCTATGGAGGAATTATTCCTCAATTTGGTAATGTGTATCAAGTTATTGCCAATAGCACAGGCGGAGCAATACGGTCTTCTGGGGCTTTCGGAAAGGTATTATTTCAAAATGATTCCGCAGCAACACCTGTGAATAATGCGGCTGTCGTATTTGATGTGAATACGGGGCGTTTGATGACTACAGGGCTGAATGCACCGACGAGCACATTTGCAGATCTAGGTGGAAGTAATGCTAACCAACGCAGGGGAGCCTCTGCTTTATTGGCAGGGGCAACGCGCAACGTAGGCATAGACCAAATCGATTCTTCGACTCAAGTAGGACAAGCCACTGTGACATTACTTACCACGGGTGATTCGCTTAATCGTTTCGTTCCGACCTCCTATAGTAGCGTTACAGATTATGCTTTATTGTCAAATAAAGTGGTTTCTGACATTTTGTTCTCTCGTCCACTCTCTTTCAATAAATCCAGGGGGACAAAGAGTGATCACTTTATTACCGATAAAAACGCTTACATTGGTTATACGCACAACCAATACGGCTTTGCGGGTAACAGTGTAAATCGAAATGACTTTTACTTGGGAACAGAAGCGGGTAACGAAATTCTGTCTGTTGGCGCGTTATTTTTGGGTTCAACCGGTTCAATCGGTTCAACGTATGGTCATAGTTCTGTTGATGGATTTGGTGGAACGGGTTATGTACGAGGTACATTAACCCCTGACCTTACCCTTTTAGGCAGTGTCGGTTATTCAAACTACAATTACACTTTGTCCCGTTCTGGACTTAATGGAACAGCGAATGCGACCACTTCAAGTGGCAGCCTGAATACAGATTTAGGGTTGACTTATCTGGCATTTAACCAAAAAGGCTATTCTATTCAACCCCGTTTGGGAGTGAGTTATGGTAACGCATCGGTAAAAGGTTTTCAGGAGGCGGGTTTGACGCAGGGCGCACTTGGAATCTCAGGCTATAATGCGGATCGCTTATCTGGTCAATTGGGAGCTGTTTTTGCAAAAGATGTTGAATTATTCAGTCGTCCTTTGAAAGTGGCTCTAGACGTAGGGGTCAATGAATTCTTCACTGATCACAAAAGTAACATGAATGCGACTGTACTGGCAGATACTAGCATTAAATTCCCAATTAGCTCTGCTCAAAATACTAAAGTATTTGGCTTTGCTGGGTTGGGTGCTAATTATCAACTAACCAGTTCTACTTCCGTTTACGCAAAATATGAGGCTAATACGATGAACAACAACGATAGTATCAGTAATAACGCAACGGTTGAGTTTAAAACTTCGTTTTAATGTCTAACGCATGAAACTGGGATAAGACATCACGGCATAGCATCGCTATTTTTGCGAAAGATTATTTGGATATCCCAGTTTCATGCAAAAAACAGAACAGTTAAGGTAATACCCCATAAATAACGCATTGCCGGAATTCGTTGTAGCCATTGACATTGTTAATTTAATTTATTAATAATCACCAAGGAACCGCTATGCACAGTATTGAAACCTTAAAAAATCTGTTAAATTCAGGCGCGAGTTTACGCATTGATGCAAACAATGCCCTTATCCTCTGCGCCGTTATTGGTTACTTTGACGAAATAAGTAGAACTCGGTGTTTTTATCTGTAACTTAATGAATAGACGGTATATAATCGACCACTTTGAGTTAATCTTTTACTAAATTCACACCGGAAAAAAAGCATGCTGGGTAAGCTAGTTAAATTTGTTGTAGGGAGCCGTAACGATAGGCTGGTTAAGAAGAAAAAGAAGCTGGTCAAGAAGATCAATGCTTTGGCTTCGGAATACGAAAAGTTATCTGATGATGCCTTAAGAGCAAAAACTCAGGCGTTTCGTGATCGTCTGGCAGGCGGTGAGAAACTGGATCATTTAATTCCAGATGCTTTTGCCGCCGTTAGAGAGGCTTCTTCTCGCGTTTTTGGTATGCGTCATTTTGACGTGCAGTTGATTGGCGGCATGATGCTCCATGACGGCAAAATTGCTGAAATGAAGACTGGAGAGGGTAAAACCTTGATGGCAACCCTCGCAGCGTATTTAAATGCTTTGCCTGGTCGTGGCGTACATGTTGTAACGGTGAATGATTATCTGGCTAAGCGTGACTCGGAATGGATGGGTCGGCTTTATGGTTTCCTTGGGATGACTACCGGGGTTATTGTTAGCCAAATGGAACAGTCTGCCAGACGTGCAGCCTATGCAGCCGATATTACTTACGGTACTAATAACGAATTTGGCTTCGATTATCTGCGTGACAATATGGCTTTTAGCCTGGAGCAAAAAGTTCAGCGTGAATTAAGTTTTGCAATTGTCGATGAAGTCGATTCTATTTTGATCGACGAAGCCAGAACACCGTTGATTATTTCTGGCCCAACGGAAGAAAGCACTGAAATCTATATTAAAGCCAATGCGGTCATTCCCTTTCTAACCAAACAAGAAAGTGACGATCAACCGGGTGACTATACGGTCGATGAAAAAATACGTCAGGTCTATTTAACCGAAGCCGGTCATGAGCGTATTGAACGCTTAATGCTTGAGCGTGGTTTAATGCCCGAAGGGACTAGCCTTTATGATGCGGCCAATATCCGTTTGATGCATTATCTTAATGCGTCCTTACGGGGTCACGTCTTATTCAAGAAAGATGTTGATTATATCGTTGCCGATAATGAAGTGATTATTGTTGATGAATTTACCGGTCGAATTATGCCCGGTCGCCGTTGGTCAGAAGGTTTACATCAAGCCATCGAAGCCAAAGAAGGTGTTGCTATCAATAGCGAAAATCAGACCTTAGCTTCAATTACCTTCCAGAACTATTTCCGTTTATACGATAAATTATCAGGTATGACCGGAACGGCGGATACCGAAGCCTTTGAGTTAAATAAAATTTATGGGCTTGAAGTGGTGGTGATTCCTACTCACCGTCCTTTAATTCGTAATGACTTAGGCGATCTGGTTTATTTAACGGAAGATGAAAAATATATCGCGGTGGCTAACGATATTAAAGAATGCGTGCGTCGAGCACAGCCTGTTTTAGTCGGTACCACCTCAATTGAAAATTCAGAACGACTTTCTGCGTTATTAATAAAACAGGGTATAAGACATGAAGTGCTGAATGCTAAACAGCACGAGCGCGAAGCCCATATTATTGAACAAGCCGGTATGCCAGGCGCAGTGACTATTGCGACTAATATGGCCGGTCGAGGTACCGACATTGTTTTGGGCGGTAACCTGGATGCAGAGCTGAAGTTATTAGGTGAAGACGCCAGTCAGGCAGAAAAAGATAAAGTAAGAGCGATTTGGCAAGAAAGACATAATCAGGTACTGGCCAGTGGGGGGTTGCATGTTATCGGTTCTGAGCGTCATGAATCACGCCGTATCGATAACCAGTTAAGAGGACGTTCGGGTCGTCAGGGTGATCCCGGATCAACGCGCTTTTATTTATCGTTGCAAGATGATTTGATGCGTATTTTTGCGTCTGATCGGGTTTCTGCGTTGATGAAAAAATTGGGTATGGGGGATGGTGAGGCCATAGAACATCCTTGGGTGACGCGCTCTATTGAAAATGCGCAACGTAAGGTTGAAGGTCGTAACTTCGACATCCGTAAAGAAATTTTAGCCTATGACGATGTTGCCAATGATCAACGTAAAGTAGTTTATGCGCAGCGTAATGAGTTAATGGCTGCCAATGACATTTCTGACATTATTTCTGCGATTCGTGCAGACGTGGTTAATGATGTGATTACTCAGTATATCCCAGCCAAGACTATGGCTGAACAATGGGATATTGCTGGGCTGGAAGAACATTTACGGCACGAGTTTAATGTTTATATTCCTGTGCAAAGAATGTTGGACGAAGATCATAGTCTTCAAGAAGCTTCTTTACGGGCGCGTATCATTGATATTCTGGAAAATAATCATAAAGAAAAAGAAGTACAGATTACTAAAGAAGTATTACAACATTTTGAAAAGTCCATCATGTTGCAAGTGCTGGATACCAGTTGGAAAGAGCACTTGGCGGCAATGGATTATTTGCGTCAAGGCATTCATTTTAGAGGCTATGCTCAGAAAGATCCAAAGCAAGAGTATAAGCGTGAAGCCTTTGAAATGTTTACTAGCCTGTTAGAGCATATTAAATATGAGGTAATCGGCATTCTATTTAAAGTTCAGGTGCGCGAAGAGGAAGACGTTCAAGCGATTGATGAACAAATGCAGGCGCCAAGAGAAATGCACTTTGAGCATGCTGAAGCACCCGTTCTGGATAGTTTTGATAATGAAGTGCCACCAGCTAGTTCTGAAGACAGCGTAATTTCAGAGCAGCCTTTTGTTAGATTAGCTGACAAGGTCGGGCGTAATGACCCCTGTACCTGTGGTTCTGGAAAGAAATACAAGCACTGCCACGGCAAGCTTGATTAAGTTGTAGAACTATTGATTGTTAAGTATTCAAACTCCTGCATTGATCCTCCCCCTTTGAAAAAAGGGGAGGGGATTTATCCAATAGTCTGCCGTCCCTCTGCCCCGTTTAATTCCTGGAATTAAGTTGTCCGCAGGCGGCTAATACATCATCGCCTTTTGTACCTCTGATTAAGGTCGGGATTTTAAACGTATCCAATACTTCTTTAAACTGTTCAATTTTATCCAAATCAGGACTCTGGTAATGTGAGCCGGGAAATGCGTTAAAAGGAATCAGGTTGATATAAGCACTTTTACCCGCTAATAAGACGCCTAACTTTTTAGCATCTTCTGGAGCATCATTAAAGTCTTTGATCAGAATATATTCATAGGTAACAAACTGCTTTTTGTTTAAAGGTATCTGGTCAATGTAGGTCAGCACTTCATCGAGCGGATATTTTTTATTGATGGGAATCAGTTCATTACGCTTTTCTTCAAAAGGTGAATGCAGAGATAAGGCCAGATTCACCCCAGGAATTTCTTCGCTCCACCGTTTAAGCCCAGGAATATAACCCGCCGTTGAAATAGTGATTTTTTGAATACCCACTGAGGTTCCGTGTTTTGATAAAAAGATCTCGCAGGCTTTTTTAACCGCATCAAAATTATGTAATGGTTCGCCTTGTCCCATAAACACAATATTTAAGATTCTCTCTTCTCCCGGCCTATGGATCGCCAACCAGCGCCAAGCCTGAAGAAACTGGCCTACAATTTCACTGGTCGTTAAATTCCTGGTCAGTCCCTGTTTTCCGGTAAAACAAAAAGAACAGTTCATGGCACAGCCAACCTGCGATGAAAGACAGATAGAATATTTATTATTAAACGGGATCAGGACGGTTTCGATTTTATGAGCGTCTTTAAGCTTAAAAAGGAATTTTACCGTTCGGTCTTTATTTGACTCATAAACTGTATCGATTTCGGGCAGGGAAAAGTCGAAGTTATTCTGAAAAAAGTCCACGGCTAGCTTGGCAATGTTATCAAGGCATTGAGCGTTTTCTTTTTTCTTATAATGCCAATTAAATAGCACTGACGCAGCTGTGCCATTTAAATTATTTTGATTTATAACGGCTTCTAAATCAGAGTAATTCAAATCATAAAAGGATTGCTTCAATCGTGTCTCCGTGAAATTTCAACGGGCTGCCAGTACCCCATAGTTTGAAATACTGGATTTGTTATCCCAATTATAACAAATAAAAAAAACACCCTCTTTGCTGGAGATGGTGTCTGTTTAGTTTTAGAGACGATAGGTTATTTGTTATGGCCCAATGTTCACTCGCTGTACTGCCGTGTACTCACCATTTGCAATGCCTTTATCCCACCAGCGCAAGCGATACTCGCGTATTTCAGGCACGTTAGCAACCAGCAAATCACGTTCATCGTACCAGGGTTTGGTGACTACGACGCCCAGAAACTCCCATTCTCCATCACCACGGCGACTCTCGACTATCACGCCATCATGACTGTATTTGGTAAACATCATCTTGACCCGTTCACCCACCATACCGCGTTCGGTAATCACCGTAAACTCAGGGATAACATGGGTATCGACACTGACAGTACCGATAATACCTAAATCTTTGCCGACTACCAGATTATAAGTCGCGGCTGTTTTAATGCGTTGCACTAAATTAAACAAGCGAGTCAGAACACCGGGTAACACAGGCACAGGTTCGGGGTCAAAAACCACATGTACGGGCAATGCAACCAGCTCACTACCTGAGCCAGTCCCTATCAGGGCTTTAAAAGCGGAAGCTTCCAATGCATTTTTCTGAATGGATGGGTTCCAGCTCTGTAGTAGCCAGATATAAAAATCAATATCCGCTAAGGTACTCGCTATATCATCCAGAGAAAAACCCAGGTCAACACAGTGTACGGGTAGCTTGGTGCGAAAATGAGCAAGCCAGGCTGTACGATCAGCTTCGCTCGACGGGAAATAACCTTGATTAGCCATAATTTTTGAATCCTTATGTAAGACAGCAAAACAACAGGGACTCTCAGCCGCTTCATTGAGTGGCTAAGAGCTTATAGTGGGATGTAACAAGCAACCGTGGAGAGTCTCTGGCGCTTTGTTGGCATAGATTCTAGTGCTATTAGCACCCTCTGCACCGCCACAAGCTAATGTAGTGGGGTGTTATCATAAGCGACTAACAGCAAAATATGTCTGCAAACACGGCGGAGGAGTGGAGTAGAACGCTAATGGATACCAGCACCTACGCAAGCACTCTCTATACTTGTACCAGTAACGCCCCTACTTCGTAGCGTGTTCCAACCACGCCTGCCAACCGTTCCAAACCCACGTCAGCAGAACGAATACCTTTATAGACTCTGCCGACGCCTACGACTATAGACCTTAATTTCAATATGTGATAGTTAAATAAAGTTTATTTTTAGATTAACTCATGGAAAGGCAAGGCGGGGATTTCCATTTAGTGCAGGGATGTAAGATGTTCTTAAAAATCGTGTTGACTGATAATGTTTACAGTAAACGTCGCTGTTGCGACTAACTGACAAAACCCTTGATCAATAATCTGCTGTTCAGCGAGTTGCTCAAGGGTTAGCTTGTTATCAATGATTGCCGACTTAACCAGAATTAGTGCCTGAGCGGAAACAGTCTTTGCCAACCAAGCGGCCAAACTATCTGAAGTCATATCCCACGAAGCAGGAACAGAGGCTTTATCGAGTTCATCAATCATGGGTGACCAGATGAGCGCTTCGCCTTGTTTAATCCGCTTTAAAATATCCGTGCTTGAATGAACAATAGTAAACTGGTTTTTAAGTCCGTGAATTAACAAGGCCATTTGTTGCATGGCTAAAATAGCCATTCTATGTGCAGTGGTATCGTCAAACTGCCAACGCACTTGAGCGAGTCTGACCTGATCGGCAAAGGCACCGCCACCGGGTACAATCACGACGGCTTGATCTTTATAGTGTTGTTCTATCCGGTTTAAACAACTAAGCAGTGTCTCTGCCTGAGATAGACTGCCGCCCAGTTTAATGACTATCATGTCTCTCGGTCAGTTGTCGTAATAAGGTAAGCATAGCGTCGGCTTTATCAAAGCTTTCCTGATATTCCTCTTCCATTTTGGAATCGAAAACAATACCCCCGCCCGCCCAAAATCGAATGGTGTTATTAGAGTGTACCAAAGTACGGATAGCGATATTAGTATCCATATTGCCATTGAAGCCAATATAACCTATTGCCCCACAATAAACCCCCCGACGATTAGGTTCCAGTTCTTCAATGATTTCCATAGCGCGAATTTTAGGCGCACCGGTAATGGAGCCACCTGGAAAACAGCTTTTTAATAAATCTAAAGCATGTTGATCATCGGCCAACATACCGGTTATTGTGCTGACTAAATGATGTACGGTTGTATAGCTTTCTATATTGAAAATGAGCGGTACTTGTACGGAGCCTTTTTTACAGGTCTTACCAATATCATTACGCAGTAAATCAACAATCATCAAATTCTCAGCCCTGTCCTTATGGCTGGTTTCAAGAGATTTGATTTGTGCCAGATCTTCTGAGTTATCCTGTTTTCTGGGGCGTGTGCCTTTAATGGGTTTCGTTTCAACATGACCATTCGTCAGCTTTAAAAAGCGTTCAGGCGACGAACTTAAGATTTGTACTTCAGGCAAATTAAGGTAGCCACTAAAAGGGGCGGCATTGAGTTCGCGTAAGGTATTATAAGCGACCCAAGGTGAGCCTTTACATTCAGCGACAAAGCGTTGCGCCAGATTAACCTGGTAACAATCACCTTCTTTCAGGTAATGTTTAATTTGATTGAAAGCATCGGTATAAGCATTGATGTCCATATTAGACTGGATGTCGCTAATTACTTTAAAGCTATCATACTCACGCTGTTTGGGTAAGTGACTGAATTGCTCAATTAATGCCTGCCATTTTTGTTCATCTCCCTCAGCGTGACCCACTAAAAAACTTTTTTGTTCTTGATGATCGACTATGATGGCCCAGTTATAAATCCCGATAGCCATATCTGCAATGTGTTCGGCATCCTTAGCGATAATAGGCAGTTTCTCCAGTCGTCTAGCTAAATCATAAGAAAAATAACCAATGGCACCACCATTAAAGGGTAGATCTTTATAACTATCAAGATTGGGTAAAAGTTGTTTTTTAACCAGGTCAAAGGGGTCTGAAGTAGAGCTTATCGTTACATTATTACGAGTGATCTGGGTCGTGTCACCTTGGGTGACTAAAGTGCAAACAGGGTCAGTAGCAAGAATATCGTATCGCCCCTGGTTGCTATGAGGAAAACTACTATCCAAAAAAACAGACCAGGGCTGATCAGCTATTGATGAAAAAAGTGCTGAACTATCAGCAAAATAGGGTAGCGAAGCAGGTTGTTTTTGTAACGACATTAATAGGGTCAATTCTCTTGTTAAATAAAGTGTGTTTCTAATAGCGTTTAGCTTATTCCGACTTGATATAAGCTATTGTGCATCGACTTGGCGTTGGTTACAAACCATAAAACTTTTATAATAAGTCTATATAAAAAATAATTGCATCTCTACCTAGAAAAAATAAATGGCTAAGTCCAATACTGCATCAAATTCACTTAATTTAATCAGCCAGTTCTTTTTTAAGAAGTTCAGAAAGATTTATTATCACACTAAAGAGTCTATTGGTGAGCATAAGAGAGAAATTGTTGTTTATCAAGTAGGTCAGGCTTGTACGAGTCTTCAGGAAACTAAAGCGGAGTTTGAAGAGACACTGGCGCGTTTTAAAAGCCTGGTGACTGTTAATGAGTCTACTTTGGAACAACGGTATCACTTATTAAACAGGCAATATCAATTTTGCTGTACTAAATCGGAGGCGGTGAGTCATAAAATCAAAGCGATACAAGAAGTCAGCGAGGCTTTATTTGTTGAGTGGGAAAATGAATTGAATGAATACACTAATCGCACCTTACGAAATAATAGTAAGAAACAGTTAAAAGCAGCTAAACAGGATTATTCGAAGCTGATTAAGTCCATGCAAAGAGCCGAAAGCAAAATTCAGCCGGTTTTATCAGCCTTTAAAGATCATGTGTTATATCTTAAGCACAATCTCAATTCACGCGCTATTGCTGCTTTGCAGCATGAATTTATTGAAATGAGTGTGGATATTTCTCAACTGAACTGATTTCCGCAATGGAACAAACCATCGAAGAGGCAAGTCGCTTTTTTTCAACCTTGGTCGAACAAAAGGCCTTGCCTAGACAGTGAATGTTTATAGTTTACAATTTATAGTTTACAGCTTATAAATTATAGAATCATTCGGTTTGTTTTTATCTGGATTGCCTTTGGTTTTTAAGCGTTTATTGTCTTGATCCGATCTTTCCTGATCGAATTTGGAAATCATATCCTCCCAACTTTTGTAGGATTCATAATCTTTAAAACCAGACGCTTTACGGTCTTGATAAATGAGTTTACCGGCTTCAATAATTTGCTCAGGTGTTTTACCATCAACGGCAGTCAAGAATTCTTTATCATCCTTTTGGGAATCCCTGATAGTCCAAAAGGCGACTTCAAATTCAACTCGTTTTGCCATTGGCAGTCGGTTTTTAAGCCCTTTAACTGACCGAAAAGCAGTGGATGTGCTATGTCCGTTTATTTCTTGCCCTTTACCGCAGGCGATTAGATTGACACAGCAAAAAATAAGCAATAGGGTAGATACTTTCTTCATTTAAGATAACCTCGAAGTTAGGTACGGGTTAATGTTATTGTATTTATAACGCCAAATCACCAAACGAAGTAGAATGGTCAGTTATTATAACCTTGAGCTAAGTTTATATGCTGGAATTTATTCAATTATTAAATCAGCGTTACCAGACACTGTTGAGTCAATTAGGTAGTGAAGTCGGTAGAATAAGCTACCAACAACGAATTGATCAGTTGACGTTAGCAGAAGCCTTTATACGTAAAGGCCAGTTAGTTAACAGATCCTCGGAGCAGCCGTTGCAGTTGGCTATTATCGGTCCAACTCAGGCAGGTAAAAGTACACTGGTTAATGTGTTACTTAATAGCCATGCGGCTGGCGTTAGTCCCTTAGCTGGGCATACTATTCATGCTCAAGGTTTTTGTTATGGAATAACATCGACTGAATGTCAAGACTTACAACGCTATTTTGGGCGTTTTCAACAGGTACAACAATCAGCCTTAACAAGAGAGCGCTACGATTGTTTTTCATTAACAGACGTCAGTGCGGGTTCTCGCTATTTACCTTCAGGAATCCTCTGGGATACGCCTGATTTTGACTCTATCGATTCAGTGGTTTATAAAGAGGGCGTGCTGAGGGCAATCGCCTTGGCAGATATTGTTATTTTAGTGGTCAGTAAAGAAAAATACGCCGATCAATCTGTTTGGGAGATGATGACAGTGCTTGAAGCGCTTCATCAACCGACTGTTATTTGCTTGAATAAACTGAGTGAGGGGTCAGAAGACATATTAATTCAGTCCTTGAAAGAAAAATGGCAGCTAGCAAGAACCGATAACTTTCCTGATGTGGTTCCGTTATATTACCAACGCCAAACGGGCTTACCGGTATGGCCAGAAGCAAAGCAAAACGTACTCAGAAACCTGGCTAGTAAAATCAATCATAAGAAACAGCCCCGCTTTGAGCAAGAGTTAGTCAAGAAATATTGGCAGAGTTGGTTAGAACCTATTATTGCTGAACATCATGCGGCTAGTGCCTGGTATGAAATGGTAGATGTTGCTATTAAACAGGCTTTAGAAAATTATCAGCGGGATTATTTAAATCATCCACGGCATTACGAAACATTTCAACATGCCGTGGCAGAATTATTGACCCTTTTAGAAATCCCCGGTTTAGCTGGGGTCTTAACAGGAGCGCGTAAGGTGCTAACCTGGCCGATACGAAAGATGATGAATCTGGGGCGTAAAAGACAACATATTGCCGATAGTAGTCAGGAGCTGGTTTTATTAAATCAAATTGCTGAGCATTTGTTTATCCAGTTGACAGACCGTTTGATGGATAAAGCCGAGGAAGATCATCAACGAGTTTGGTGGAAAGATGTTAACAGCTTATTGCGTCGTCAACGGCAAGATTTGTTAAAGGAGTTTAGCTCAAGAGCAAAAAATTATCACCTTGACTTTCAGCAAGATGTTGAAAAAACGGCGCAACGCCTGTATTACAAACTCCAGGAACAACCTGTTGTGTTAAACAGTTTACGAGCAACACGTGTTACCGCAGATGCAGTCGCGATTGCGCTCACCTTGCATACGGGAGGAATAGGGATGCATGATTTGATTTTTGCGCCGGCCATGTTGACAATGACCTCATGGCTAACAGAAAGTGCTATTGGCAGTTATATGCACAAAGTCGAGTATGAATTAAAGCAACAGCAGTTTAATACGGTTAAACAAACCCTGTTTCATGAGGGGATTGCTAAAAAGCTTTTACTGTTACCCGCGCAATTATCAACGCGGCATTATTTCAATATCTCTTCTACTCAACTGCAAGCAGTTGAACAACAATTGACAGAAAAGCGACATGGCTTACGATTACTCTGATTTAATAGAAAAAACAAAGCGATGGGCTAAGCAAGCGCATGCAGCCGGCTGGATTAATACAGATACCCTGGGGCAGTTAAGCCACTTTGATACCCGCACACCGGATAGCCTGTTTTCTACGACTATGTTAGTAGAGCAGAAGGCAACCCGACCTTTAATTGTCGCTTTTATGGGGGGAACAGGGGTTGGTAAAAGTACCTTACTAAATCGTCTGGCAGGAAAGCCAATTGCTAAAGCCGACGTGGTACGTCCTACCTCACGGGAAGTGACTTTGTATCATCATCAAACTGTTACCATGCAACACTTACCCGAGCAACAACTGGCTAACATTAATGTTTCTCAACATGATAACGCAGCCAACCAACAGGTAGTCTGGATAGATATGCCGGATTTTGATAGCACCGAACAGCGTAATAAGCAACTGGTATTTCAATGGCTGCCCTATATTGACGTGCTGATTTATGTGGTGAGTCCTGAGCGCTACAAAGATGAAAAAGCCTGGCGCTTATTGCTGGCAGAAGGTGCTAAACATGCGTGGCTGTTTGTCTTTAATCAGTGGGATAGGGGACAATCAGGGCAATTCGACGATTTTAATCGGCAATTACAAAAAGTAGGTTTTACAGAACCGGTCATCTTTAAAACAGCTTGCTCTGAAGAATTGCTAACCGATGAGTTTATAACCCTGGAAACAACTATTCGCTCCTTGGCGTCGGGTCATGCTGTTGAGCAATTGGAGCAAAGAGGTTCGGAATTACGTAAATACGAAGTAAAGACCAAGCTCCAATTAACAGCTTTAAGTCTGGGCGATAAAATGGCTTCTCAGCAAATTATAGCGTTGTGGCAGAGCAAATGGTCGGTTACTGTAATAGCATTGCAACAAGGCTTTGTATGGTCGTTAAAATACATGGCTGACTACTATGCAGAGCACGCTGCCGATATAATGGCCTTCTCGTCATTGGCTAAACAGTCATTGTGGGATGAGTGGGCTCAAGCCCGTTTTGACGACACCATCGATGAATTTATTATCGCGTTAGATCAACAGCGGGTTCCAGTCTTTCCGTTCAAGCAGCCAATAGCGTCAATACGAGAAAAAGCCCCCAACATTATTCAAACTCAAACTGAGATTGCCGTCCGGATGGCACTTGCAAATCCGGGTAATATCGTACAGAGGGTGGTTTTAAAGTGTTTGCGAGCTTGTGAAATAGTATTGCCGTTAATGACCATGAGTTGGGTGGGATATAAAGTGTTCATCAATTTTTACACGAGTAACATGGGTGATAATCACTATCTAGGCGTCGACTTCGCAGTTCATAGTAGCTTGCTCATTGCCTTGAGTTGGTTGATTCCCTTTTTTATATTAAAGAAAATGCAGCCGTCATTAAAAAAGAGTGCTTTTAAGGGGCTTAATAAAGGCTTGGCTAGCGCCTTTAGTATTATTGACGGTGAGGTCAGCAGCGTATTGCAAAATCTTGCTCAGCAGCATAAAGCACAGCATGATCAGCTTTTAGACATTATCGGGCAGTGTGGTGTTACTGACTCTGATAAGGCTTTAGTCGTTGATAAAGAAACTCCCTTAGGGCGGATGTTAATGAATTAATCGTCGTCTTCAGCCGGAATTTGCTTTTTCAGTTCTTCGGATAATAACATTTGAGCGCCTTTTGTAACAATGTGTTCGCCGGGTTTGATGGCAGTTGGTACAAAATAACCACCAGCGATGGGAGTATACATTGCCAGGGTTCTGCGCATAAAAGTGTCTTCATTGACCTGGATATAAACAAAAGCTTGATCCAGGTGCCAGAGTAAAGCAGATTTGGGAATGGTAACGCCATTTCTTTGTTCAACTTGTTCAGGAATCCAGGCGGTTAGATTCATCCCTGTAAGCATGTTTTTTCCTTCCACCTGAAAATAATAGCTTTCTCCCTGCGCTACTGTTTCTGTTTGGGTGGCTGGGGAAATAAATTCGGCTTTGTGCGCTTTACTCCGATCGCCTGAAGCTTCAATAAAAAGAGTTTTAATAGATTCTGGTAAGTGCTTATTACTGGGTAGAGTAATCTGGATAAGCTTTTTTTTGTTAGTCAAAAATGGATTAAGCTTGTTTGAGTTACTGGATAACGCCCAGTCTGATAATTCTTTACCCCATAATAATCGGGTTTCATCAATAACGGCTTTACCCTGAAAATCAGTGGCTTCAGCTTGGGCCTTGTTGGCCTCCCAAAGGGCTTGTTGTTCTTGAAAGCTTCGTTTAGAGCTGGCGCCGTGTAGATACAAATCTTCTTGCCGAATAAAGCTTTGTTCTGACTGCTTAAATCGGGCCTTAGCACTACTTTGTTCCGTTAATGTTTGTAAATAACGGTTCCGCAATGCTAATAGCGGCTGTAGGTTGATAACCTTGCCATGTGCAGTAAATTCAGTGTTATGGCGGGTGGCTTCGAGAGTCAGCGTCTCAATACCTGATGATTTCTGAGTGTCAGTGTCAAGTTTGATCGTTAATTGCCGAGTGGGGCTTTTGGGGTCTTCATGGCTTTCATCCTCGGCGAATGCGTAAGGTATTAGATTAAAATTGAAAATAAGGTAATACGCTAGCAACCACTTTTTCATTTAGGGTACAAATTAGGATGGATAAATAACAAAAGTAAGGCCAAAAAAAACCCTGGTTGACTAATCAACCAGGGTTTTTCAACCGTCAATCTAAAAAATAGAAGGATTAGTTGTTAGGTAATGCGAATACTGTGAAAGCACCACCTTGCTTAGTGAAAGAACCCAAGCTTGCGTAAGCGCCGTTAGCACCTAAACCTTCTTGTGAAATTTTCAAAGCAATTTTTTCTAACTCAGCTTTTTTAACTGGATCAGTTTCAGCCGCTGCTTTTTCTTGTGCTGCTTCTAATTGTTTACCGAAGTCAGTAGCGATACCGATACCTGCCCAACCGCCGATACCTGAAAGAACGCCAACATATTGTTTGCCTTTGTAGCTCCAAGTATTTACGTTACCGATGATGCCTGATGGCGTTTTGAATTTATACAATTCTTTACCCGTTTTAGCGTCAACAGCTTTCAAGTAACCTTCTAAAGTACCGTAGAATACTACGCCACCTGCAGTTGCTACAGAACCAGACCATACAGAGAACGGTTCTTTGTTAGACCAGGCAATTTTACCGGTTTTAGCATCAAACGCAGTAAATTGACCTAAGTTAGTGGTGCCATCAGGTTTGCCAGTTAATACGTCAGCACCTGCTGGTAACATGTCTAAAGTCGCGCCGACATAAGGTTGACCCGCAGTGTATGAAACTTCGAAGGGTTCGTAGTTCATACATAAGTGGTTACCAGAAATGTAGAATAAGCCAGTTTGTGGAGAGTAAGAAACCGGTTGTTGGTTTTTACTTCCTAACGCAGCTGGACATACGCCATCAGTTCTAACGTCTTCACCGTTTTGTTCAGTAGAGTATTTAGAAACAACTTGTGGACGACCTGAGTTTAAGTCAACGTGTGTTGCCCAGTTGACTGATTGGTCAAACTTTTCAGCAACTAATAATTCACCTGTTTCACGATCTAAAGTATAACCAAAGCCGTTACGGTCAAAATGCACGATAGTTTTGTGCAATTTACCTTTAACTTCTTGGTCAACTAAAACAGTTTCGTTGATACCGTCAAAATCCCACTCATCATGTGGAGTCATTTGGTAAACCCATTTAACAGCACCGGTGTCAGCGTCACGAGCCCATAAAGACATAGACCACTTGTTGTCACCAGGACGTTGTACAGGGTTCCAGGTAGATGGGTTGCCTGATCCGTAGTAAATCAAGTTTAATTTAGGATCGTAGCTTGTCCAGCCCCAAGTAGTACCACCACCGATTTTCCATTGGTCACCTTCCCAAGTTTTGATACTTGAGTTTGCGCCTACTGGAGTGACTTTGCCATTTTCCCAAGTCGTTGTTTTGCTTGCGTCAATCAAAGTGTCTTTATCAGGTCCAATACTGTAACCTTTCCAACGTAATTTACCTGTGTTGATGTCATACGCAGCCAAGAAACCACGAACACCAAACTCACCACCAGAAATACCGGTTAAAACAGTGTCTTTAACAACTAAAGGCGCGTTAGTGTTGGTCATACCTAATTTAGGATCACCGTTTTGAACGCTCCAGACTCTTTTACCTGTTTTTGCATCTAATGCAGTTAAAACAGTGTTAGATTGTTGTAAGAAGATTTTACCATCACCGTAAGCTAGACCACGGTTAACAGTATCGCAACACATCACAGGAATGGTTACGTCAGCATCTTGAGTCGGAGTAAATTCCCAGATAACGGCTTGGGTTTTTTGATCAAGAGCGTAAACAGTGTTTGGGAATGGAGTATGGATATAGATAATATCGTCAACAACCAATGGACCACCTTCATGGCCACGTAAAACACCTGTTGAAAAAGTCCATGCTGGTTGTAGATTCTTAACGTTTGTTGCGTTGATCTCATCCAATTTGCTGTAACGTGTGCCGGCGTAATCGCCACCCCAAGTTGCCCAGTTAGCTGAGTCTTTAGTTAGAGTGTCAACACCACTGTTAGCCGTTGAAATTGCAGGTGCAGCTAAAATAGCAGCTACACTGGTAGCAAGTAGCCAACTTTTTAAAGGCTTCTTCATATTATATTTCTCCTGGTACCTTGTTAATTAGACAAAATACTGATTATGATTTTTTAGACTAATATTAGTTTTTTGACTTGTTTTGACCCTCAAAAAACACCAGAATCTATTCAAGCCAAGCCATTAGATTTAATGATTTTTACTAAAAAGTCAAATTTTAATAATGTTATGGTAAGCATCCTGGATAGAAT
>Ga0118677_10004753_pt1 | contig 24424 bp, 17 predicted proteins | sample AliMusrvi5mmetaG_FD_86154 | JGI IMG/M metagenome (GOLD analysis project Ga0118677, IMG submission 86154)
CCAGCGCCCCCGGCACCCCCCCGCCAGTGACTAATCCCGTGCCCGAGCCGGATATTACGGACATCCTTGTCCGTCTGCCTCCGCAACCGCATTGGGCCATTGCCAGCGTCCCTTTGCTGGCTGACAACCGCTTCACCGGGGCCAACTTCCTGCTCCTCGCCTGTTTCGTCGTTCTGGTGGGCGGCACGATGTCCAAGCGCTGGCAGCAGCGGCAGGCGCACTCCGCCGACCATGAACGCCGCAGCCTGTGGCGGAAACTCGAGGAGGGGGGGCTGAGCGAAGCCGAATTCCACCGGCGCGCCGCCCATTACTTGCACTATGTGGCTGGCGACAAGGACTTGCCGGAGGCGGCCCGCGAGCTGCTTGCCAAGTACGAAGCGCTGAATTTCGCCGGTCCCCAGGCAGGCAGCGCTCCGGTAAGCGTCGGCGATCGGGCCAGAGCCCTGGCCGTGCTCAAGCAGATCAAGCCCGCCGCCCTCCGTGCCGCCAGTCCACTCGCGGCGAGCACTGCGCTACTCCTTCTCGCCTCCCTGGCCCAGGCCGCCCAGCCGGCGGATCCCACCACAGCGCAAGACCGCTATCAAGCTGCCGCGCAGGCATTGGAAAAGAATGACTTCACGACCGCCCGGAAACTCGCGGAATCTCTCGTCCAGGAAGGGCGCATCGCGCCGGAGTTGTTCCTGCTGCTGGGTCATGCCACCTACAAGCTCAAGGATCCCGGCACCGCCGCCATCTGGTATCAGCGTGCTACGCTGTTCCCTGGCCATGGGCCCGAATTGCGCCAGAACCTGCGCCATCTGGGCGAAAGATTCCCTTTCTTCAGTTTTCGACAGAACGAACTGCTCCGTTCCTTTAGCTTCCAGGCCGGTCGCAACACTTGGGCTCTCGTCGCCACGGTTTCAGCCTGGCTCGCCGCCTTCAGCGTGGCCTTGTTCGCGCTGGGCGCTCGGCCGCCCTTGCGCGCCTGGGTGATCGGTGCCTTGACCCTGAGCCTCCTCGGCCTTGCTCTGGGCGCTCTTGGCTGGTCCTTGCGGCCCGAATATAGGGCGCTCAAAGATCTCGCGTTCGTCTCCGCCCCGGATGCAATGGCGCACACCGCCGCCGCCCAGATTAGCGGTCATGTCATTCTCGTGCCACCCGGCAGCACCGTGCGCAAGATCGAGGAGCGCGGCGCCTGGACTTACGTGGAAATTCCCCAGTCCAGGGCCGAGGACAATCTGCACGGCTGGCTGCCGACGGCGGATCTCGTGCCGGTGTGGCCGTATGAACCGGCCTTGCTGCCGTAGTGAAGAAGTGCGGGAGCGTTCCCAGTTCAGGGTTCCCGGTGGGGCAGGGGAAACTAAACACTTCCGGCTCAGCTCTCACAGCCAGACCCCAAATCAGGAACCCGTCTCCGCACTCCGTCCTCGCAACCGGGAGCGCAAACTGGAAACTTGGGATCAGAAACCAGAAACCCTGAACCAGAAACCCTGAACCGGGAACCGTGTGAGTATGTGAAAAACCACTTGCTCCCCCTTAAACCTTGTGGAATCCTCGCCGCCCCGTCGCCCGGCCGTCATGCATGGTCACAGAGCTGAGCAGCGCGGACCCTTATCTTACAAGACACACGACATATGGCATACGCGATCATCAAGGCAGGCGGCAAGCAGCACAAGGTTACCGTCGGAGAAAAACTGGACGTTACGAAAATTGAAGTGAACGAAGGCGACAACGCCACGTTCGAAGTGCTCGCTCATGGCGAGGGAGACAGCCTCGTGGTGGGTACTCCCGTCGTGGCAGGCGCAACGGTGGTGGCCAAGGTGTTGCGCCAGTTCAAGGCCGCCAAGGTGTTGTCCTTCAAGTTCAAGCGTCGCAAGGGCTACCACCGGACTCGTGGCCATCGTCAGCTTCTGACGCAGGTCGAAATCGTTTCCATCAACGCCTAATCCTCACATTTTCAGAAAGATTTAAGTCATGGCTCATAAGAAAGGTCAAGGTTCAGTCAAGAACGGTCGCGACAGCCAGAGCAAGCGTCTCGGTGTCAAGAAGTTCGGCAGCCAGCAGGTGATTGCGGGCAACATCATCATCCGCCAGCGTGGCACGAAGTTCCGCCCCGGTCGCAACATCGGCATGGGCCGGGATCACACCCTGTTCGCTCTCGTCGCCGGCAGCGTGCAGTTCGATCAGGACGGCCGCCGCGTCAATGTCGTGGCCAATGCCGCCGCTCCTGCGGTGGCCTAACAGCCCAACCGGTTAAGTTTTGAAAAGAGCAGTGGTGCAAGCCACTGCTCTTTTTCGTTGAACGTGCTAGTGCAACGGTTGGTCTGCGGGGGGATGAGTCGGGCCGGTCAGACGATTTCTGATCAGGCACAAGCAGCGCTCCGCAGCGCGGATTTCCTTCCACTGTCGCCGCGCCTTCGGGTCTTCTGTCTTTCGTCTTCAAGTCTTCTGTCCCTTGCACCGACGGCCCAGTGCCGTTAATGCTCCCGCCCCCATGCTGGTCCTTCGCAAACTCACCAAGTCCTTCAATTCCCGCATCCTGTTTCAGGACGCGGACATGACCGTCAACTACGGCGAGCGCGTGGCGCTGGTCGGCCCCAATGGGGCGGGCAAGACCACCCTGTTCTCACTGCTGCTTGGCGAGGACACGCCGGACTCCGGCACCATTCAGCGCGATGAGTACACCACGCTGGGCTACCTGCCGCAGGAGAGCGAGGTCACCGGCACCGTGACAGCGCTGGATGTGGCCACCGGCAAAGCGGGCGATCTGGATCAACTGGAAGCCATTCTGCGCAAGCACGAATCGGCCAGCACCACCGATGATCCTGAGTACTTTGAAGCGCAGGCCAAGTTCGATGTGCTGCACAATCCTGGCGTCGAGGCCAAGGCCAAAAAGATGCTGCGTGGCCTGGGCTTCAAGGAAGAAGACTGGAACCGGCAGGCACGCGAACTGAGTGGCGGCTGGATGATGCGTGCCCACCTGGCCCGGCTCCTCGTGCTGGAGCCGGATCTACTGCTGCTGGATGAGCCTACTAACCACCTCGACCTGCTCTCCTTGCTCTGGTTCCGCCAGTATTTGAAGAACTATCCCGGTGCCATTCTCATGATTTCGCATGACCGCGACTTTATGGATGAGATCGTCGAGACGGTGTACGAGATCGACGAAACAAAGCTCGTCTGCTACACCGGCAACTACTCCGATTTCCTGCGGCAGAAGGATGAGCACTACGAGCGCGCGCTCGCCGCCTTCAAGAACCAGCAGAAGGAGATTGAGGCGATCCAGGAGTTCATCGACCGCTTCCGCAACGTGGCCTCAAAAGCCGCGCAAGCGCAGAGTCGCCAGAAGACGCTTGAGAAGATGGATGTGCTCAAGAAGCCGTCGCCGCCACGGAAGTACTTCCGCTTCAACTTCCCGCAGCCGCAGCGCAGCGGCCAGCGCACCATCGTCCTGCAGGACATTCACCAGGCCTACGGTGATCGCAAGGTGTACACCGGGCTGGATCTCGAAGTGGAGCGCGGCGAGCGAACCGTGCTGGTGGGGCCGAACGGCTCGGGCAAATCCACTTTGTTGAAACTGCTGGCCGGCGAGATCCCTTTCCAGAAGGGCGAGCGCAAGCTGGGCACGAATTTGAAGCTGGGCTATTACAGCCAGCACCGTAGCGCGCAACTTGATGAGAACAGTTCTGTTCTGGACGAGGTGATGCGCGCCTGCCCCACACTGCGTGAAGATGACGCCCGCGCGATTCTGGGCAGCTTCCTGTTCCGCAAGGAGGAGGTGTACAAGAAGTGCGGCGTGCTTTCCGGCGGCGAGAAGAGCCGCCTGAACCTGGTGAAGTTCCTCGTCGATCCGCCCAACCTGCTGCTCATGGACGAGCCAACGACGCATTTGGACATTCACAGCATCGAAGGCCTCACTCAGGCGCTCATGCGCTACGAGGGCACGCTGGTGTTCATCAGCCATGACGTGCATTTCATCCGCACGCTGGCCACCAAGGTGCTGCACATCAACAACGGCAAGGTCACACCCTACGCCGGCGGCTACGACTACTACCTGGAGAAAAGCGGCATCATCAATGAACGCGCCGCGCTGGTGGCTGAGGGATGATCGGCCCTCAGTGCTGCCCCTCGCCCAACTGTTGGAACATGCGCTGAAGCTGTTGGATTTGCTCGTCATCCATTTCAGGCGGGGGGCTTTCGAGGATCTTGCTGATGTCCTGCCGGGCACCTGCCACATCCTTGCCGCGCATGCGAATCATGGCGCGTTGACCCCGCTGACGCCAGGAGGCCGGATCAATTTCCAGAATAAGATTCAAGTAGGGGACCATCTCCGCGCGCATGCCGTCCTCGCCACCGACCACTCCGATTAGATTGTTGATCATGCGCACGACGATTTCCTTCTTCGTAGCGGGCCTCAGCAGTTCCTCGCTGTGATCTGCGCGTGGATCGAGCAGAGCCTTGACCGTCTGGTCCCCAATGTCCAGAAGAGCGCCGCCTTCGAACACATCAATGAGAGTCACCGGGGACGCCTGGTCTTTGCGATAGCCCACCATGAAGCGTCCGGGCAGGCCCGCACCGGAGAGACCTTCGATGCCCAGCTTGCGGCCCAGTTCGAGGTATAGCACCGCAAGCGTGATGGGCAGCCCTTCGCGGTCGTCCAGCACCTCGCTGATATAGCGGTTTGCAATGTTGTCATAGTCGTGGCGGCTGCCGTGGAAGCCGTTCTCTTCGAAGAGGTAGCGGTTGAGGCGCTTGATCGCCGCCAGGCCGCCTTTCTTGATGTCGGCATCGCCCTTGAGCTCGTCCACCATACGCTCGAGAATGCGATGGTACATGGCAGGATCGACATTGGCATTGTCATGGCGGGCTATGAGCAGCGCGGCCTGGAACAGGTCAATCTTGTCCTCGGGCTTGGAGAGCTCTTTGGCGAGTGCTCGGGCCGTGTTCTTCTGCTGCAAACTCACATCCAGTTTACGCAATGCCACCGCCTCCTGCTCGAGCTTCTTCGCCCGCTCCACCACCAGACGGTGCGCTGCCCCGACATTGGCGAGCAGGGCGTCGAGAGTGCTGTCCTTGCTGGTGGACTGGGCCGCATAAGCATCCAGGGCTTTGGTTACATGGCTGGCGATGTCTGCGGCAATGGGTTTGTCCGTTAAATCGCTGCCCACGCGGAAATTCTTGTATTGTGCGCCGGGAGCCCGGAACCGGCAGAGGCCCGCCTTGCCGGTGCGGTATTCGTCGTCGTCCTGCTCGATGACCTTCTGGCCATTGACGTAACAGGTGATGTGCCTCGCCTCCACCCGCACCCGCAGATCGTTCCACTCACCCGCATGATAGGCTGGAGAGTCCACGGTTTGGAAAGGAGTCCATGAAAACACATCAGGACCGTCGAAACGTGTCAGGCGGAGCTGGCCCGCAGTGGGATAGAATCCGTAGCTCTTATCGCTGCCATCGCTGCAAAACACCAAGCCCGCGGCACCGCTTTCCTCATCTAGCTTCACGCTCACTGCCACTTCAAAGGGGACGACCGGCTCGCTTCCCTGCCACAGGCAGAGGGTACGGCCGCCAAAGCCGTCACCCTGAAGTTCGGACTTCACGATGGTCGAGTGCTGGGTCCAGCGCGCCCCCATCGAAGTTTTCCACAGGCGCGGATCCAGCACGCCAAGGGTCAGCCAGCGCCCCATCGGTACAGGATTGGGCTTTGCAATGAGCTTCTTCAAGGCATTCACCGGCATGGCGAAACCGAGATTTTCGGTGCGCATGGATTTGAGCGTGAGAATGCCCAGCACGCGGCCCTTCCGGTCCAGCAGGGGCCCGCCGCTGTTGCCCTGTTCGATAGGCACGGCGAGCTGGATCATCGAGTTGCCCTCGATTTCGCGGGTGGCCGAGATCACGCCCTGGACCACGCTGAACGCGAGCCCCTGGGGATTGCCCATGGCAACGATGGGCTGGCCTTGCTTGACCTTGTCGGAATCCGCCAGCGCCAGCGGTTTCAGGCCCTTGGCCTCCACTCGCAGGATGGCCAGGTCCAGATGATAATCGGAGGCCTGCACCGCCTTGACCTCGTAAGCCTTGCCATCGCTGGTCTCCACCTGAAGCCGGCGGCCCTGGCCGACGACATGCAGATTGGTGGCGATCAGCCCGTCCTCGCTGATGATGAAGCCTGAGCCCAGCCCGTCGAAACCGTTGCGTCCCATCTGGGTTATTTTCACCACGGAAGGCTTGACCTGCTCGGCGATCTGAGTCGCCCCGTCGTCCACGGGTGAATCAGCCGGTTTGGGCCTGGGCTTCGCCACGAGCGGCAGCGCGGCCAGCAGAAAGACGGTGAGGAACAGTCGCATGATGAGAATGATACGGTGCCGGTCGGGAAGGTAGTTCAAAGCACCGCCTCATAAAACGAGCCAGCGGGCGAGCCCCAGGAAGAAACCCATGCTGACGATGTCCGTTGCGGTAGTGAGGAAGATGCTGCTGGCAGTGGCGGGATCAGCGCCGAACCGGCGCAAAACAAGCGGTATCGTGGCCCCTGCGAGACCGCTGAAGATGCAGCTGGCGACCATCGCGACGCAGATGACGACGCCGAGCATATACGAATGGGGGTAATGCTTGAGCGCGGCAAAGGCCCACATCCCGAAGCCGGCGGTGAGGCCCACCAGTACGCCGTTGAGCAGTCCGAGGAAGCCCTCTTTCAGAATCAGGCGACGCTCCTGGTCGCTCTTGATGTCGCCCAGGGTGATGCCGCGCAACGCCGCTGCCAGCGCCTGGCAGCCGGTATTGCCGGATTGACCCGCCATGACCGGCAGGAAAACGGCCAGAATCATCACCCGATCCAGCGTAACCTGGAATGAGCCGACAATGGTCGCAGCGGCGAAGGCCGTGATCAGGTTCACTTGCAACCACGGATGGCGCAGTCTCAGGCTGCGCAGCACGGGTGTGGTGAGGCGTTCCTCCTTCTCGACACCGACCATGGTTCCCACCTGGGCGCTGATTTCGATGGCGCGCGCCTCGAACAAGTTTTGCCCGCGCACCAACCCCAGCAGACGGCGTTCTGAATCGCAAACAGGATAGACCGGAAAGTGCCGGTTCAACGAGGCCTTCATCGCATCGGTCAATGCCATGTCGGGCCGCAGGGTGAAGACGTTGGGGTACATCACGTCTTTGAGCAGTTTCTGCGGATCGCCCAGCATCAGGTCGCGCATGACCAGCACGCCGAGCAGCTTGTTGCTCTCATCCGTCACATAGCCATAAGTGATGAAGGCCTTTTTGGTCAGATGGCGCAAAGCTTCGATGGTTTCGCCCACGGTCATCTGCGGGCGAAACACCGCAACCGGGGGCTCCATCAGCCAGCCTACGCTGCCCCCAGGGTACTGCTGGTTGTGCATCCACTGGTGTGCTTTCTCGATGGGCGCGGCAGCGAGCACGCCGCAGCGTTTCTCGTCGCTGAATTCGTGCAGCACTTGCTGCGCCATCATCGGATTCACGGACAGAAGCGCGGCGGCGGCTTCCTCATCCGAACGCTCGCCAAGCAGCGCGGCCGCCTCGTGAGGCGCGCGCCGGGCGAGATCTTCGGTGAGAGCGGCCGCAGTATCCGACATAAGGCCGGGAATGTGCGGGCGTTCGATGCGCGAACAAGCGGGAAATGGGCGGACTTTGGGGCAGTGCAGCGGGGCGATCGGCCCGACCATGGAATTCGGATGGGTCGGACAGGTCGAAATGGTCCGACCTGTCCGACAGCCTGTGCTTCCGCCTAAGCCAGCTTCGCCGCGAGCTTCTCCATGATCCGCATGCTGCGTGTGATCACGGGTTGCGGATCGTCAATAAGACCGGCGGACAGCAGGGTATTGTCGAGCAACTGTTCGGCGATGAGGCCGGCGGTCTCGGCGTCCTTGTCCTTTAGGCCGGCGAGGTTCTTGATCAGGCTGCTGCGCGGATTAATCTCCAGGATCACTTCAGGGGCGGAGAGTTCGTCGTCCTTCTTCAGGGCGCGCATCATCTGGCGCATTTGAGGGGTCATTTCCCCTTCGGGCAGCAGGGCGATGGCGGGGCTGCTGACCAGACGCTTGCCGGTGCGGACATTTTCCACCCGCTTGCCCAGGTGCTCCTTGAGCCAGGCGCAGAGGGTGTCGGACGCTTCGGCGCTGAGCGATTCGCCTTCGGAGACCGGGGCTTCATCGAGTTCCACCTTGTCGCTGCTGAGGCTTTGCAGGGGCTTGCCATCGAACTCGCGCAGGGCGTTGACCACGTAATCGTCGATCTGCTCGAAGAGGTAGATGACTTCGAAGCCGCGGGACTTGAATGCCTCCACATATGGCCCGGCTTCGATGGCTGCGCGTGAAGGAGCCACCTGATAATAGATGGCGTTCTGGCCTTCCTTCATCCGGGTCACGTAGTCGGTGAGCGAGGTGGTCTTGCCTGCCTCGGTCATGCTGGATTCGAAGCGCAGCAGCTTGGCCACGGCTTCGCGATTGTCATGGTCGGTGGCCGCGCCTTCCTTGATGAAGCGGGCGAAGTTCTTGTAGAAGTCGTTGTACTTGTCGGCGTTGTCTGTGGCCTCCCCATCAAGGAACTTGAGAAACCGCTTCACCACCACGGTGCCGAGCTTGCGCACCAGCGCGCTGTCCTGCATGGACTCGCGGCTGATGTTGAGCGGCAGGTCCTCGCTGTCGATCACGCCGCGCAGGAAACGCATCCAGTCGGGGAGCAACTTGGGCGGATTCGGGTCGATGAGCACCTTTTTGCAGTACAGGGCCACGCCCGGTTCCATCTGGCCCATGCCGTACATTTCCATGTTCTGGGTGGGCGCGAACAGAAGCGCATTGATCACCAGCGGGGCGTCGGCGCTGAAGTGGAAGGTGTAGCTTGGCTCGTCGAACGCCTTGGCGGTGAACTTGTAGAACTCCTGGTACTGCTCCTCGGTGACGTCGCTCTTGCTCTTGAGCCAGATGGCTTCGACGTTGTTCGCACGCTCGCCATTGAGAAGGATGGGGAAGCCGACGAAATTGGAATACTTGCCGAGGATGCCCTTGACGGTGGAGGAGTGGGTGAAGTCCTGCGCGTCCTCCTTGAGGTGCAGCACGATCTTGGAGCCGCGCTGCTGGCCGGGGACTTCCTCAATGTTGTAGCCGGTTGCACCGTCGCTGGTCCAGCACAGGCTGGCGCCGTCTTCGCGCCAGGAGTGGGTGAAGACTTCGACTTTGTCAGCCACCATGAAGGCGCTGTAGAAGCCCACGCCGAACTGGCCGATAAGCTGGGTGCCTTCCTTGCCGCTGGCTTTGAGCGCCTGCATGAAGGCCTTGGAGCCGGAATGGGCGATGGTGCCGAGGTTTTCCACCAGTTCATCGTGCGTCATGCCGATGCCATGGTCAGCGATGGTGAGGGTCTTTGCGGCTTCGTCGGTGGTGATGTGGATTTCCAGCGGCAAAGTGGGCTCAAAGATGCTGTTTTCGGTAAGTTGCGTGTGGCGCAGCTTCTCCAGGGCGTCGGCGGCATTCGACACGAGTTCGCGAACGAAGATCTCGCGGTCGGTGTAGAGACTGTGAATGACGATGTCCAGGAGCTGCTTGACTTCAGCCTGGAACTCCCGGTGTTCAGTGGGTGCGGTCGTGGTGCTCATAGTTTGGGGGGGCGGAGAGTAAAGAGTGGCGGCGCTTTGTCAAAGGCGGAGGGGAGGGGGCTGCGGCGCTCCTTGGAGTAAAAGGTCCCGGCGACTCGCAGAACCTGTTCAGAAAAGCCCTGCTCAACAGCAAGTTCCCGACGGACCGTTCCCGCCTGGCGCACAATTCGCATGCACAACGTGCTTGCTCCCGCCCATCGTCTCGCCAAAATCCAAGGGCGATGTTTCACTGCGTGTATTTTTGGCTCAAGAAGGACCTGTCCGATGCGGACCGGGCGACGTTTGAAAATGAACTGCAACTGATTACCCAAATCCCCTATCTGGCGGCGGCCTGGAAGGGCCGGCCTGCAGCGGTGACGGCGCGGCCGGTGTGCGACCAGTCGTTCGACTGGAGCCTGGTGGTGCGCTTCAAGAGCATCGCGGACCACGATTTTTACCAGGCAGGCTGCCAGGATCACCAGCGTTTTGTCGACGCCTGCAAGGCCTTCTGGGACAAAGTGGTAATCTATGACATGTCGCCTGAGTGATGTTCGCACGTATTCCTATTTGATCCCCATACCATGAGTTCTTTGATCTCCGCCCTGCCCACATTTTATCACTCGTCCATCGGAAAGAAATTCCTGGTGGCGCTCACTGGAGGCTTCCTGGTGCTGTTTGTGCTGGGTCACATGATTGGCAACCTCTTGATTTTTAAAGGTCCGGACGCCATCAACGAGTACGGCCACATGCTGCAATCCGCCGGTCACGGAATGCTGGTCTGGGTGGCCCGGCTGTTCATCTTTGGTGCTATCGGCGTGCATGCCTGGGCCACGATTTCACTGACCCGGGCCAATCGCTTGGCCCGCGTGGATCGCTATGCGCGCCACACCCCGCAAGCGTCCACCGTGTCGTCGCGCACGATGATCTTCAGCGGGCTGACGATTCTTGCCTTTTTTATCTACCACATCCTGCACTTCACCGTGCATGCCGGGAACGACTACGGCAGCTATATGACGACCGTGGATGGCGTGCCGGTGCATGACGTGTACCGTATGGTAATCGCCGGCTTCTCCTGGCTGCCGGCCTCAGTTTTTTATGTCATTGCCATGACGCTGCTGTGCTCGCACCTGAGCCACGGGGTGAGCAGCATGTTTCAAACCCTGGGGCTGAACACGGAAAAAACCGCGCCCTTCTACAAAACAGTGGGCCGGGCTTATGCGCTGGTCATCCTGGTGGGCAACTGCTCGATCCCCATCGCCGTCTATTTCCATTTTGTCCGCTAATCCCTCGCTGCTATGTCCTCTGCTCTTAATTCCAACGTCCCCGCCGGCCCGCTTGCAGACAAGTGGACCAATCACAAGCGCGACTCCAAGCTGATCAATCCCAAGAACAAGCGCAAATACAGCGTCATTGTGGTGGGCAGCGGTCTGGCCGGTTCGGCTGCCGCCGCCTCGCTGGCCGAATTGGGCTATCAGGTGAAGTGCTTCTGCTTCCAGGACAGCCCGCGCCGTGCGCATTCCATTGCCGCTCAAGGCGGAATCAATGCCGCCAAGAATTACCAGAACGACGGCGACTCGGTGTTCCGCCTTTTTTACGACACCATCAAGGGCGGCGACTTCCGTGCTCGTGAGGCCAATGTGCACCGCCTGGCCGAGGTGAGCGTCAACATCATCGACCAATGCGTGGCCCAGGGCGTGCCCTTCGCCCGAGAGTATGGCGGCATGCTTGCGAACCGCTCCTTTGGCGGGGCTCAGGTCAGCCGGACTTTTTATGCTCGTGGTCAGACTGGCCAGCAGCTTTTGCTAGGCGCTTATTCGGCGCTCAACAAGGAGATCGCCAGCGGCGGAGTGAAGATGTACTCACGCTGTGAAATGCTGGAAGTGGTGACGGTCGAGGGCCACGCCAAGGGTATCATCACGCGGGATCTCGTCACCGGCAAGGTCGAGGCGCATGCCGCTGATTGCGTGCTTCTCTGCACCGGTGGCTACGGCAATGTCTTCTTCCTGAGCACCAACGCAAAAGGCTGCAATGTCACAGCCACCTGGAGGGCTCATAAAAAGGGGGCGTTCTTCGCCAATCCCTGCTACACCCAAATCCATCCCACCTGCATTCCGGTGAGCGGCGACTACCAGAGCAAGCTCACACTGATGTCTGAATCGCTGCGCAACGACGGCCGCGTCTGGGTGCCGAAGAACAAGGCGGACTGCGGCAAGCCACCGTCGCAGATTCCAGAAGAGGCGCGCGACTACTATTTGGAGCGCAAGTATCCCAGTTTTGGCAACCTGGCACCGCGCGACATCTCCAGCCGCGCGGCGAAGGAAGCCTGTGATGACGGTCGCGGCGTCGGCCCCGGCGGTCGCGGTGTGTACCTTGATTTCGCAGAAGCAATCAAGCAGTTCGGCGAAGCCACCATCAGGGAGCGCTACGGCAACCTGTTCGAAATGTATGACCGCATCACCGGCGAGAGCGCCTATGAGAAGCCGATGCGCATCTACCCCGCCGTTCACTACACCATGGGAGGTCTGTGGGTGGACTACAATTTGATGAGCAACATGCCCGGCCTGCATGTGCTGGGCGAGGCCAATTTCAGCGACCACGGTGCCAACCGCCTCGGCGCCAGCGCGCTCATGCAGGGCCTGGCGGACGGCTACTTCGTCATCCCCACCACCATCGCAAATTATCTGGTCACCCAGAAGCCCGGCAGTATCACGACGGCACACCCTGAGTTTGCCAAGGCGCTGGAAGATGTGAATGCCCGCACCAACCGGTTCCTCAGCATCAAGGGCAAGCGCACGGTGGACAGCTTTCATCGCGAGCTGGGCCTGCTGGTGTGGGACAAGTGCGGCATGGCCCGCACCCGCGAAGGCCTCCAGGAGGCACTCAACCGCATCCCCACGCTGCGCGAGGAATTCTGGAACAACGTCACAGTGCCGGGCTCAGGACCTGAGGTGAACCAGGAACTGGAGAAGGCGGGTCGGGTGGCCGACTTCCTTGAATTTTCCGAATTGCTTTGTCTTGACGCCCAGCACCGCGAGGAAAGCTGCGGCGGTCACTTCCGCAGTGAGTACCAGTACCCGGATGGCGAGGCGAAACGCAACGATGACGCGTTCGCCTATGCCGCCGCCTGGGAGTATACCGGCGACTTCGCCAAGCCCAAGTTGAACAAGGAGGAACTGACCTTCGAGGCCGTCCATCTTGCCGTCCGCAGTTACAAATAACGCCTTCCACCAAACGTTTCATGTCTCCTGAATCCGAAGCCAAGCTGCTGGAGTTCTGCGTGCTCCAGAAGGGGCGTTTTCGGTATGATGACTGGCTTGCCTACCCTCATCCGGACAAAGATGAAATGGCGGCGGTTTGCCTGTTTTTGGCAGGAGTCGATTGGTACTGCCGTCGCCTTGACTTGCGCGAAATCGCCGGGCGCTGGCGTCCAGGCAGCCCCATTTCTTTTGAAAAGCTGATGCGGCTCACACGCTTTGATGCGGCCCGGTTTTCCAACTTGCTGAGGAGGGCGATCAACCGCGCCGCCGTTGCCTCCTAATCTTTCACAGCTCTTCCCAACCTTTTTCATTTCTCTGCCATGTCTGATCTCAATCTCCACCTCAAAGTCTGGCGTCAGGCCAGCACCAATGCCAAGGGTCATTTCCAGGACATTGAAGCCCGCGACATTCCCGATCACGCTTCGTTCCTGGAGATGATGGACATCGTCAACGAGCGCATGATCGCCAAGGGCGAAGAGCCGGTGGCCTTTGATCATGACTGCCGGGAAGGCATCTGCGGCATGTGTTCAATGGTGATCAACGGTATTCCACATGGGCCGGAGAAAGCCACGACCACCTGCCAGTTGCACATGCGCAAGTTCCGGACCGGCGACACCATCTGGATCGAGCCCTTCCGTGCCAAGGCTTTTCCTGTCCTGAAGGACCTGATGGTAGACCGTGGTGCCTTCGACAAGATCATGCAGGCTGGCGGATTCATCAGCGTGCGCACTGGCGCCCCCCAGGATGCCAATGCCTTGCCCATCGGTAAAGACGTGGCCGATGACGCGATGGACGCCGCCGGTTGCATCGGCTGCGGTGCTTGCGTGGCAGCTTGTCCGAATGCCAGCGCCATGCTGTTCGTGGGTGCCAAGGCCGGCCAGCTCAACGTACTGCCGCAAGGCCAGCCGGAGAAGACCCGGCGTGCGCTGGGCATGGTGCGTGCCATGGATGCCGCCGGCTTTGGCAACTGCACCAATCACTACGAGTGTGAAGCCTCGTGCCCCAAGGAAATCAAGCGCACCTGGATCGGCAAGCTGAACCGTGACTTCGCCATGGCCTCCGTGAAGGAAGGCGTGGTCGGGCTCAGCAACGTCACCGGTGGAGGCGAATAAGGAGGGCCCTCATGCTCTACATTTCCACCCGCGGACAGACCCGGCCCCACACCTTTTCCGAAGCTGTCGAAGCCGGCCTCGCCCCTGACGGCGGCTTGTTCCTGCCTGAGACGCTCCCAGACCTGTCGGGCAGGCTCAGCGGTTGGGCTGCCTTGTCCTATGCCGAACTCGCCGCCGAGTTCTTCCTGGTGTTCGCCCCGGAGATCCCCGCCGACGAATGGCGCGCGATGACGGCGCAGGCCTACGCGAAATTTGATTCGCCCGATGTCGCCCCGCTGCGCCGTATCACCGACAAGACCTATGTGCTGGAGCTGTTCCACGGCCCCACGCTGGCCTTCAAGGACTTCGCATTGCAGTTGCTCGGCCTGCTTTACAAGCGCCAGACCCGGCTCAGCGGCAAGCACCTGGCTGTGCTCGGTGCCACTTCGGGCGATACCGGTTCGGCAGCCATTCACGGCTGCATGGGCCAGGCGGGTATCACCATCTTTATTCTGTATCCCGATGGCCGCGTGGCGCCGTTGCAGGAACGGCAAATGGCCTGCACAGGTGCCGCCAATGTCTTCGCCATCCCCGTACCTGGCACCTTCGATGATGCCCAGCGCGTGGTGAAGGAGATCTTTGGTGACACTGCCTTTGCCCAGGGCATCAACCTTTCGGCGGTCAATTCCATCAACATCGCCCGCGTCCTGGCCCAATGTGTATACTATCTGTGGGCCTGGATGAAGCTGCCAGAATCCGCGCGCGCCACCGTCGAGTTCGTCGTGCCCACAGGCAACTTTGGCAATGTCATGGCCGGCTGGCTGGCCCAGCAGATGGGCATGCGCTGCGGCGGCTTCCGCGTGGCGACCAACCAGAACGACATCCTGCACCGCTTTTTCGCCAGCGGTGAGTATCGTCAGGGTGAGGTCAAACCTAGCCACGCACCCAGCATGGACATCCAGGCGGCCTCGAATTTCGAGCGTTACCTCTACTTTGTACTCGGCCAGGATCCTGCCCAGGTGCGCCAGGTGATGGCTCGCCTGAAGGCTGGCGAGGCGGTGACTCTGCCCCGGCAGCCCTCCAGCATCCGCTCCAGCCGCATGGATGACGAGACCATTGCGCGGGTCATCGCGCAGATGTGGAAGGACTGGCACTACGTGATCGATCCGCACACCGCCTGTGCGTTCACCGACATGGCAAGCGACCGGGTCAGCGTCGTTCTCGCCACCGCGAGCCCGGCGAAGTTCCCAGAAGTGGTGACACAAGCGACCGGCAACGAGCCAACGCATCCCTCGCTTGAAGCCCTAAAGAGCAAGCCTTTGCATACCCACCCTCTACCGGCCACCGCAGAGGCGGTGAAGGCGTTCATCGCGGAGAAGACGGGGGGAGTTTAATCAAGCCCACTCCGTGCTTGACCACGCCCGGAACACCCCTACTTTGTAGCCCCTCACGCTTCAGGGCCTCTTGAGACTCTCTCTCCGCCCTCGGATCACGTGATCACCCCAATCCTGACCCCATGAAAGAGAATATTCATCCCGCCACCCACGAAACGACGATCACCTGCACCTGCGGTGCCGTCTATGACGTCCTTTCCACCTCCAAGGCCATTAAGATCGGTATCTGCGCCGCGTGCCATCCGTTCTTCACCGGTGAACAGCGCTTCATTGACACCGCCGGCCGCGTGGACAAGTTTGCCCAGCGTTACGGCTCCGTGCGTGCCCGCCGCGTGGCCCCGAAGGCTGCTGCCGAAGTCACAGCCGAAGCCTCCGCTTAGCTCTCCTCTGCTTTTCAACGAAAACGGTGTTTGCGCTCGTCTGGGCGCGACACCGTTTTTTCTTTGGAAACAGCAGGCCTGAGCCTCTGTCTCCAAGTCTGGCGTCTTTTGTCTTCGAGTCTTTTGTCTTCCCATGGAATACGGCCCCATCATTGAAAAAAAGCGTTCCCGGCTGGAAGAGCTGGAGAGCTTCATGTCCAACCCCAACTTCTTCGATGACGCGAAGAAGGCGGGCGAACTCATGCGCGAGCATCGCTCCCTGCAGAAGCTGGTCAAAGACTGGGACGACTATTCGAAGGTCCGGACCGAACTGGCCGAAAATCGCGAGATGGCGAAGGGCAATGACGAACTAGCCGAGATGGCCGGGGCCGAGATCCCCGTGCTGGAGAAGCAGGAGGCAGCGCTGGAGACCGCTATCCAGATGTCGATCCTGCCGCCCGATCCGCTGGAAGGCCGTGATGTGATCATGGAAATCCGCGCCGGCACTGGTGGTGATGAGGCCGCAATTTTCGCCGGCGATCTTTATCGCATGTACAATCGCTACGCTGAAAGCCGCGGCTGGAAGGTGGAGCCCATGGAAGGCAATGCGTCGGACGCCGGCGGCTACAAGGAAGTGGTGTTCAAGGTTTCCGGGGAGGACGTGTACCGCACGCTACGCTTCGAGAGTGGCGTGCACCGCGTGCAGCGCGTCCCCGCCACTGAAGCACAGGGCCGCATCCACACCTCCGCAGCCACCGTCGCCGTGCTGCCCGAGGCGCAGGAAGTCGATCTGGAGCTCAACATGAACGAGATCCGGATTGAGGTCAGCCGCTCCTCCGGCGCCGGCGGTCAGGGCGTGAACACCACGGATTCCGCCGTCCAGGTCATGCACATGCCAACCGGCATGATCGTGCGCTGCCAGGACGGTCGCAGCCAGATCAAGAACAAGGAGAAGGCGCTCACCATCCTGCGCTCACGCATGCTGGAAAAAAAGCAGCAGGAGGAGGCCAGCAAGTACTCCGCCCACCGTAAGGCTCTCATCGGCGGCGGCGGGCGCGAAGAAAAAATCCGCACCTACAACTATCCGCAAAATCGCGTCACCGACCACCGGATCGACGTCACCCTCTACAACCTCGATAGTTTCGTTGAAGGTAATATCGATGGCATAGTTGAGAAGCTCGTGTTCAGCGACCTGCACGAGCGTCTTGTCGAAGCTGGGTTGGGGTGAGGCAGTTAAACGAGGGCGCTGAAGCGCGCGGGAGAGGAGGATGTATGATCCTGTATCACGCCGGACCGATGACATTCCACGGCGCGCGCAGCGGGCGGCTCAGCATCCTGCTCGCTTCGGCGTCATTCGCGATGGTCTCGGTGGCAGGATCCCATTTGAGGCCGCGGCCGAGGCGTAGCGCGATGTTGCCGAGGTGCGCGATGGTGGCGCTGCGATGACCCATCTCGGGCGGACAGATGGTGACACGCTTTTCCAGGATGCAGTCGATGAGGTTGCGGCTGTGCGACTTGCTTTCATACAGGTGTGTCTCTTCGGGGCGGATTGGCTCCTGCAGCAGTTCAGGCGGATGGGCGCGCAGGGTGCCGCGGGTGATGAAAATCGTGCGGCCGTCTTCGCCTTCAAACAGGATGCCGGAGGGGTTGGCTTTGTCGTCTGTCACGGTGACTTCGATGCCGTTGGCATACCGCGTTTGAAATGAAAAATATTCCGGTGTCTGGTAAAAGGAGCCTGGCGGGGGCATTTGTGGCTTGGGATTGAAGAACTCGACAGGGCCGCTGCCATCCATGCCCAGCGCCCATTGCACGATGTCGAGATGGTGGGCACCGAAGTCAGTGACGTTGCCGCCGCCATGGGCCCAAAGCCAGCGCCAGTTGCTGTGCAGGCGCGCGGGACAGAAGGGCAGGGAGCCGTCGCAAGGACCCAGCCACATGTCGTAGTTCAAGCCCTCGGGTACGGGTTCCGGTGCGGACTGGGCTGCGTGACGATTGTTGTCGCGATTGCGGCTGGCGAGGCCGACGGTGACGCGTTGGATTTTGCCGAGCCGGCCATTGCGCACGAACTCACAGGCCATCCGGAAGTGCAGGTCGCTGCGCTGCTGCGTGCCCACCTGGAAGCGCACGCCTGCGCGCTCCACTTCATGGCAGATGGCGCGGCCTTCCGCGATGGTCAGCGACACGGGTTTCTCACAGTAGATGTGCTTGCCGGCGCGCGCGGCCAGGATGCTCATGGGAACGTGCCAGTGGTCGGGGGTGGCGATCAGCACAGCGTCGATGTCGGGGCGCGCGAGCACTTCGCGAAAGTCTTCATAAGCCTTGCAGTAGGCGCCGGTGCCGGACTTGCCCTGTTGTTCGGCGTAGTGCTTGTCGACGATACGCCTGGCGGGCTCGCGGCCGAAGCTGGTCTTGAAGGCGCGGTTGTAGCGGTCGCTCTCGCGCTCGACATCACACGCGGCGACCACCTGCACGCGCTCATCCTGGAGGAAGCCGCGCATGTCGGTGGTGCCCTGGCTGCCTGCTCCAATCAAAGCCAGAGTGATACGTTCGGAAGGAGCCGGGCGCCTGGCTGGATTGTCTTGAGCCGCGAGAGGTGCGAAGACGCCGAGGCCTGAGGCACCGATGAGATTCTGGAGAAGGTGGCGACGAGTTTGCATGGTCAGTGGGGTGAGGGGCTGGCTGTCGGACGGTTCACTCGGGTAGGTCCTGACCTTGGGTTTCCGGGAGGAACCTCAGAAACACGAGGCCCAGTAGAAACAAGGAGCCGAGGCAGGTGATGGCGAGACGTATATCGAGGGCTGACTTCATCCACGCGGATACCCAGATGAGAACGGGGGCAGCGAGCAGACGACCGGTATTGAAGCAGAAGCCGGAGCCGGTGGCACGCAGATGGGTGGGGAAGAGCGTGGGAAAGTACACGGCATAGCCTGCATGGATGCCCTGTGCGAAGAAGGCGAACACCGGTAGCAAGACCAGCAGCAGGGGATAGCCACCGATCATCGAAGGCAGCCAGCAGACGATCGGCGTGAGCAGCACCGCGGCGATGTGCATGGTCACAAATGTATGCTTGCAGCCCCAGCGTGCGCTGAGCGGACCGAAGGCGAGCATCCCTGCACCCGCGCCGGCGGTCTGGACAAAGCCAAAGGCGATTTTTGATTTGCTGGCCCAGTCCGGATCGCCAAGGCGCTTGAGCAGGTCTGCCGCGAGATCTTGTCCTGCCACCACCACACCCCAAAAGGTGGCGAGCCCCACCATCGCGAGCAGCGCTCCGAAGATTGCGCGCGGCCGCCACCTGGCATTGCCCAGCAGCTCGCTGAAGCTGCCCATGCGGTCCGGCCTGGCCCGCTTCGCCTCCTGCCAGTTGCCCGTTTCTTTGATGCTCAGGCGCACCCACAGCACGAGCAGGGCAGGAATGACACCAAACAGATAGGCAGTGCGCCAGTGTGTGCTTACGAACAGCCCGGCACCGGCGGCCAGCCACAAGCCGGCCACGCTCGTGGCATGGAAGATCCCCCCGGCGCGCTCGCGTGCATGCTTCGGAAACACCTCGGCCACGAGCGCGGCGCCCACCGCCCACTCGCCGCCCACGCCCATCGCCACGAGGAAACGCAATGCCCCCACATGCCACACTTCGTTGGCAAAGGCGGTCAGGCCGGAGAACACGGAGTAGAACAGGATCGTGAGCGCCATCACCGGATTGCGCCCCCATTTGTCCGCCAGCGAGCTGAACAGCCAGCCGCCGAGCGTGCCGCCGATCAGGAAGATGCCCAGGAAACGCTCGCCCCAGATTTTGACCAGCGGGTCATTGGCCTGCACGTGCAGGAGATCCGGCAGCATGTCCGCCCGGGTGAGGTTGTAGAGCTGGCCTTCAAACGCATCGAACACCCATCCGAGCGAGGCGACGATGAGAACGAGCCACTGGTAGCGTGTGATACCATGATACCATTTGGTGGTGAGTGATGTCATGGAATTGATTGGAGTGTCATTCTACACCGGCATCGTTGTGCCTGGAATTGCCACCGGATACCAGCCATCGGCATCGGCTTTCACGGGCGGATCGGTGTTCCAGGTGAGGTTGTCAGGGACGAGGTTATCCTGGGAGTTGAGCGCCTGATCCCAGGTGATGACCTGGCCGGTGTAGGTGGCCATGCGGCCCATCACGCCCATGAGCGTGCTATGGGCGGCGTAGTCCCCGGCATCGTTGCGCACCTTGCCGGTGCGAATGTTGTCAAAGAAGGCGTCGTGCTCGAGCTGGTCCAAGTTGAGCGGCACCGCCCACGGCACGCTGAGCTTGAACAGCGATGGCAGCTACAGCTACGTGCCGGCGACCTATTTTTACGGCACGGACAGCTTCACCTTCAGGGCCAATGACGGCCTGCTGGACTCCAATGTGGCCACCATCACCATCACGGTGCAGCACTTGAATCAAGCTCCTGTGGCCGCTAACGGTGCTGCCTTTGGCGATGAGAACACTACCCTCGCCGGTGTGGTGACAGCGACCGACGTGGACGGCAATTCAGTCACCTATGCCCAGGTGACAGGCCCCGCGCACGGCAACCTCATCTTCAACCCCAATGGCAGCTTTAGCTATGTGCCGGCGACCTACTTCCACGGCGCCGACAGCTTCACTTTCAAGGCCAATGATGGTGTCCTGGACTCCAATGTCGCCACGATAACCTTCACGGTGCGCCATGTGAACCAAGCACCAGCAGCCGCCGATGGCACCGCCATTGGTGATGAAAACACCAGCGTGGCCGGTACGGCGACAGCCACGGATGTGGATGGCGATCCCCTGACCTATGCCCAGGTGACGGGCCCGGCCCATGGCTCGCTGAGCTTTAATCCCAACGGCAGCTTTACTTACACGCCGGTGACCTATTACCACGGCACCGACAGCTTCACTTTCAAGGCCAATGATGGTGTCTTGGACTCCAGCGTCGCCACGATCACCCTTACAGTGCGGCACCTGAACCAGGCTCCCGTAGCCGCAATCGGCAGCGCCATCGGCGATGAGAACACAACCCTCACCGGCATGACGGCAGCCACGGATGTGGACGTGGATCCCCTGACGTTCAGCAAAGTGACCGATCCCGTTCATGGCACGTTGACCTTCCATGGCGACGGTACATTCAGCTATGTGCCGGTGCAGTATTTCCACGGCACCGACAGCTTCACCTTCAAAGCCAGTGATGGCATGTTGGACTCCAACATCGCGACCGTCACCCTCACGGTTCGCCACGTGAACCAAGCACCCGTGGCCACCGACGGGACGGCCGTCGGCGACGAGAACACCACCCTCACGGGCGCGGCCACGGCCACGGATGTGGACGTCGATCCGCTGAGCTTCATCAAGGTGACCGATCCCGCCCACGGCACGCTGATCCTCAACGGCGACGGCACTTTCAGCTATGTGCCGGTGCAATATTTCCACGGCACGGACAGGTTCACGTTCAAGGCCAATGACAGCGTCCTGGATTCCAACGTCTCGACTATAACTCTCACCGTGCGGCACGTGAACCAGGCACCTGTGGCAAGCGACGGCACATCCACCGGCAACGAAAATACCACTCTCACCGGCACGGCCACTGCGACAGATGTGGACGTCGATCCCCTGATGTTCAGCAAGGTGACCGGCCCCACGCATGGTACGCTGACCTTCAACAGCGACGGCACCTTCAGCTACGTGCCTGTGCAGTATTTCCACGGCATCGACAGCTTCACATTCAAGGCCAACGACAGCGTTTTGGATTCCAACATCGCGACAGTCATGCTCACGGTGAACCATGTGAACCAGGCACCTGTTGCCGCCGCCGGCAGCGCCACCGGCGACGAAAATACCACCGTCACTGGCACGGCCACTGCGACAGATGTGGATATTGACCCGCTCACCTTCGCCAAGGTGACCAGCCCCGCCCACGGCACGCTGACCCTCAACAGCGACGGCGCTTTCAGCTACGTGCCGGTGCAGGATTACTTTGGCACCGACAGCTTCACCTTCAAAGCCAATGATGGCATGCTGGACTCCAACATCGCGACCATCATCCTCACGGTGCGCCATGTGAATCAAGCTCCCGTGGTGCAGGACCATTCTGCCACTGGCGTGCAAGGCAACCTGGTGCGTGGCGTCGTCACCGGCACCGATGTGGAAGGCGATGCGCTCACCTTCGCCCAGGTGGCCGCGCCCGCTCATGGTGCCCTCACCCTCAATGCCGACGGCACTTACGGCTACCGTCCGGATGCTGACTTTGTGGGTACCGACACCTTCACCTACAAGGCCAACGATGGTCAGGCGGATTCGAACATCGCCACCGTGACCGTTGTCATCATCACCACCGCGCCGCAGTGGACATGGATGGACGGCCCTTCCATCGCCAATGTGAAGGGTGTCTATGGCACCCCGGGCACCGCTGCCGTAGCGAACACGCCGGGCGCGCGCCAGGATGCCGCCACCTGGTCCGACGGGCTGGGGCATTTCTGGATGTTTGGCGGCACCGGCTACGCCGCGACCACCGGCCCCGGAGCACTCAATGACCTGTGGACCTATGATGTCGCCGCCAGCACCTGGACTTGGCTGGGCGGCGGCAACGCGATCAATGCCGGCGGCACCTACGGCACGATGGGCACGGCGGCTGCGGCGAACACACCTGGAGCCCGCACGGGCGCGGCAAGCTGGATCGACCAGTCGGGTAATCTGTGGCTCTTTGGCGGCAACGGCCGCGACAGCAGCGCCACCGGCACCGGCTATCTCAATGACCTGTGGATGTACAACACCACCTCGGGTTCGTGGACATGGGTCGGGGGTTCCAATCTCAAGGCCACCGCCGTTGTCGCCGCTGGCAGCTCCCCGGAGGCGCGCAGCGGTGTCGCCACCTGGGTGGATAGCGCCGGTTGTTTGATGCTCTTTGGCGGTCGCGCCCTGCCTGCCGCAGGCACCGCACCACGGCTGCTCAATGACCTGTGGCGGTATGACACCAATGCGAGTGCGTGGACGCTCCTCAGGTCCGGCAATGCGGGGCAGGGGATCTATGGCGTGCAGGGAACCGGCAACGCCACCACCCAGCCTGGAGCCCGTGCGGATGCTGTCTCATGGATGGATACACAGGGACGGATGTGGCTGTTTGGCGGCAGCGGTTTCGCCACCACCGTGATCTCAGGCAATCTCAATGACCTGTGGTGCTTCGATGCCAGCGCCAACCAGTGGACATGGATCAACGGTGCCAGCACCATCAGCGCCTTCGGAGTGTATGGCACGCTGGGCACCGCCGATCCGGCCAGCCATCCCGGCGCCCGCAGCGGTGCCACGGGCTGGACGGATGCGGCGGGGGCCTTCTGGCTCTTCGGCGGCACCGGCAGCGCCTCCAGCACCAGCGGACTGCTCAATGACGTATGGTGCTACCAGCCCGCCGCCAACACATGGACTTGGATGAAGGGCCCCAGCATCCCTGGCATCGCCGGTGTCTATGGCACGCTTGGCGTCGCCAGTTCAGCCAACACCCCCGGCGCGCGCCAGTGCAGCCTGGCCTTCGCCGATGCGAACGGCAATCTGTGGCTGTTCGGCGGCATTAACGGCACCAGTTACTACAGCGATGCCTGGCGGCTGACGCTGCCGCCTGCGCCGGTAGTCTCCGCGATGCATGCCTCCTACGCCATTCAGATCTCCCCCCCTGCATACGGCGAAACGCTCCAGGCAACCATCAATGCCAACGGCCTGCCCACCACCGGCCACTTCCTGTACTCGACTCATGCTGACATGTCCGGTGCCGTTGATACCCCGGACCAGATCCTGGGCTCGGGAACCATGCCCGTTCAGATGCAGGCATTCGCCAGCAGTCTGGCGAACGGCATCACGTTTTATGTCCAGGCAGTGGCGGTCAATTCCTTCGGCACCGGCCTGGGCCAGATTGTGAGCTTCACCACGCTGGGCACTGCGCCCGTGCCGGTCGCCGGCTTCACTTCCTCCGATTCAAGTGTGAGCGAATCCGCGGGCACCGTCAGCGTCGCAGTGCAATTGAGCGCCCCCAGCACGAGCGCCTTCACCATTCCCTTCACGCTTGGTGGCACGGCCACCGGTACCGATTATACCGCTCCCGCCTTGGTGCTGAACTTCCTGCCCGGCCAGACGCTTGCCACGGTGGACCTGAAGATCGTTGATGACGTGGTGCATGAGGTGGATGAGACCGTCATCATCACCCTGGGCACGCCCACCGGCGGCGTCACCTTGGGCAGCGCCAGCGTGTACACGCTTACCATTGTGGACAATGACTTTGCGCCACAGGTCAGTACGCCGGCCTCCGTGTTCGCCACGGTGGGCAGCAGCACCAGCTTCAGCCCCGCAGCCACCGGCAGCGGGCCGCTGACCTATCAGTGGAAGAAGAACAATGTTGCCATCACCGGCGCCACCAGCGCCACCTACACTCTCGCCTCCACAGCCCTCACCTCAATGGGCAATTACACTGTGCTGGTGACCAACCCCACCGGCAGCATCACCAGCGCCGCCGCCGAGCTCAGCGTGATCGACGCCGGCGACCACAACTGGGTGCTCGCACCCAATGCCGCCGCCACCCTGACCGTGAACACCAGCAGCCCCGGCACGATGACTTATCAATGGTTCAAGAACGGCGTGCCGATGGCGGACGCTCCCTCGCGCATCACCGGTTCCACGACGAAGACACTGACGATCAAACTGGTGACCACTGCCGATGCCGCCGACTACACCTGCACGGTCACCTGCACGGACTCCGGCCTCACCGCCAGCAGC
>Ga0118677_10004754_pt1 | contig 24423 bp, 24 predicted proteins | sample AliMusrvi5mmetaG_FD_86154 | JGI IMG/M metagenome (GOLD analysis project Ga0118677, IMG submission 86154)
GGTTATAATAGAAAATTTATTCAATGCTATAAATCAGATATATAAATATTGTGGTTTTGAAAATAGGTATAGCATCCGATCACGGCGGATTTGAATTGAAAGAACAATTAATACAGCGGTTATCCAAATTGGATTATACCGTTATTGATTTTGGCAATAACACTTTTAACTCCGAAGATGACTACCCCGATTATGTGATTCCTCTTGCAAAATCGGTGGCAAAAGGAGAGATTGAAAGGGGTATCGCCGTCTGTGGAAGTGGAGTAGGCGCCTCGATTGCTGCAAATAAGGTTGTTGGCGTCAGGGCTGCATTAATCACCGATCACTTTGCTGCCCATCAGGGTGTTGAAGATGATAATATGAATGTAATATGCCTGGGAGGTAGGATTACCGGAATTGAAACAGCATTTGAGCTAACACAGGCCTTTTTGAATGCAAAATTCTCATTCGGGGAAAGACATCTACGCCGGTTAGGAAAAGCAGATCCGACGGGCTTTAAACTACCCGATTAAGAAATTCAGGATGTAATAACTCATTTAGCTATTACATCCTGAATTTCAACGTTTTTATCGAAAACACTTTTAGCAAAAGGGCATTGCGGAACAATTTTAAGACTCTTCTTCCGCGCATAATGCACAGCTTCCATCACCAATTGCTTACCAACATTTTTCCCTTTAAAATTGGGTTTGACATCGGTATGGTCAATTATTAATTTCGTAATACCAGACCATTTATAGGTCATTCTTCCTGCTTCAGTATAATTTTCGACTGCTCTGAAGTATCCTTTATTCCCATTGTCGACCTGTTCAAAAATCATATTATAAAATTTTAGTTCCTGGCTTATTTTTTTCAACTCCGGCCGCCAAAATATATTGATCCACAACCCAGGCGGCGAATGGAAAACAGCAGGTAAACGCCGGAGAAACAGCATTCAAAACATGAATAGAGTCATTGTCTCCCTCCACCACAAAATCCATGATTAATTCCCTGGTTTGTTTATTGAGCAGCTGTGCGCGGATACCTGGCTTACCCCATTCGGTAAAGCCTTTGACATCAATTTTCTTAACAAGGTCCTGAGCCAGTCCGGCGAAATAGGACTTTTTGTATTTTTTGATTTCATCCAGAGCAATGCTCCTGAAACCAAATGAATTTCTAATGAACAGGGATGCTTCCCACGATAAAATACCCGCCATTTCGCCAGGTTTAAACCGGTCGAAACCATGGTAATTTTCTCTCCAGAAAGCCGGCATTGAAGTCGGCCCTATCTTTACCGTTCCGTCAACCGTAACTGTAAAGTGCACTCCCAGCCACGGGTTTTTTAGGTTGGGTACGGGATATACGTTTGTTGTAACCGGAATTTCGGTGCCATGGTACTTCAGATAGACCCCCTTGAACGGAATAATCGTATATTTTTCGGAATAACCGAAGTCGCCTGCCACTTTATCAGCATATAATCCAGCCGCATTGATGATTTTGGTTGCCGAGAAAATATTACCTAATGTGGTTTTGATACGGTTCCCTTCGAGTTTTGATTTATAACCTTCGCCAAAAAACAGTTCTATCTCATTCGCCCTTAGCTCGTTTTTAACAGCATGAGTTATCTCGGAAGGATCGACAGTGGCGGTATTGGGTGAATACAAGGCGTATTTAAACGTTTTGACGTTAGGGTCAATTTCGAACAACTCTTTTTCATCTATAATCTGAACCTCAACGCCATTGAGCTTTCCCCTTTTCTCCAATTCAAAAAGAGCGGGAAGTTCACTTTCGTCCTTTGCGACGACGACTTTCTTACACTCATTTATCCTCAGGTTATTGGCATAGCAATATTCCCTCATCTGCCGGTTCCCATCCCTTGTAAATTTTGCCTTTAACGTGTCAGCCGAATAATAAAAACCGGCATGCAAAACACCGCTGTTACGGCCACTTCCATGGTATGCCACGTCAGCTTCTTTTTCCAGAACGGCAATTTTCGCATCGGGGAACCTCGTCCTCAACTCTCTTGCAATTGATAAACCTACAATACCCCCGCCAATAATCAGATAATCAAAATACATAACGTCTCTCTACTTTGAATGAAGTTAAAATGGAGTCAGTGAACTAAGTCGAAACTGACCAATTTTAAATATCCAAAATTAATACCTTTTAGGAGACAGCAGAGAAATTATCCTGTTTTACAATCGTCCGAAAAATGATTTTATGGTCCGGTGAAACTTATGAACTGAAGTAACGGGAGGGGCATACATCAGGATACACTTTTTGCTTACAACTGTTAATCCAAGGCGGTCGACAGTCTGTTGCACCTCCTTTGACCATGATCCCTGTTGCAGCCAGATATTCTTCAATCCGATCTGTGCCGCCTCCTCCAAAACAGGTGGAACATTTGCAGGCGGGATAGAGATTAACAGAGAATCAACTTTCCCCTCCAGACTTTTCAGGTTGGGATAGCAGCTTAACCCATCAATTTCACAGACATGGGGATGAATGGGAAAAATTTCATATCCTCTTGCAATCAACTCCTTGCCGGCTGCATTGCCGAATTTTTTCCCAGTACGGGAAAACCCAATCACTGCAATTTTTTTTGTGGTGATGAAACTTTCAATCTGTGGGTTCATTTGTTTAATATGTTATGGATGGCCAAATGGAAATGAATTTAAAGTTTGTATAAAATTACAGTTTTATGCTCAAATTTTATCATTCCTGTAGTTTTGAATTCTACATCAGACCAGTTATCTTTTCAAACCAGGCAAGATAATTCTTACAATGGATGATTAACTTTGAGATTTTATAAAAACTCTGACCGATCATTTAATTATCGTTTATGAAAATCTCTGATCTAAAGACCATCGTTTTTTTGATGGTAATCTCTGTAAGGTGTTTAGCTCAAACATCAACTGAGGATTTTAACATCCTTGATTTTAAAAATCCTCCTCCCGCAGTTCATGTTCATACCTGGTGGCATTGGATGGATGGACGGATAACCAGGGATGGGATCACCAAAGACCTTGAGTCGATGAAACAGCAGGGGATCGCCCAGACCACGATTTTAAATGTGGGGATGTCTGCGGGAAATGACTTAGAGGTAAAACAGATCAAATTCAACACGGCGCAATGGTACGCGATGTTCAAGTGGGCATTGCAGGAAGCCAACCGACTTGGTATAACAATTGGAGTACACAATTGCGACGGATGGAGCGAAAGCGGAGGTCCCTGGATCACTCCTGAGCTATCGATGAAAAAATTTGTGTTTTCCAAAATAGCACTAATAAAAAACCAACCTGAAATAAAGCTTCTGCAACCTTCATGCGAAACCAGCTTCTACCGCGATGTGGCAGTTATTGCCTGTAAAACCAGTTCAACAGATCAAAAGTATTCACTCAAGGAACAGCCGAAGGTGATAGTTAATGATACGATCAACGGTAAGTCATTGGGCGATGGCGATCCGCAAAGTATGCTGGAAGTGCGAAAAAATGACATGATAAAGTTCTCCTATACGGTTGAAACAGTCAAATCGAAGATTGCTGTGCTGCATAATTTTAAGGGGGCATTCTACTTTCCGGGTCCGAAAAAGATTCGCTATACTTTAAAGGCCTCGGACGATGACATCACCTACCGAAAAGTGACCGACTTTGAAACTAATAAGTTTTACACTACAGAGTTCATCGCTTTTCCGGAGACAAAAGCGAAGTTCTTTACAGTTGAAGTGAGTGAGATATTTAATCTCCGCCCCTGGCACCATGCCGCATTGGCCGAACTTGAACTATTGGGTGGCAACGAACAACCCGCATTTAATCCTACGATTTCCTATCTATTGGAAAAAACAGCTTCTGCAAGAATACTTGATCCGAATGTATTGAATGCCATCAATAAAGCTCTTAATCCCCAAACCATTATCCCTGAAAGTTCAGTGATCGATTTAACGGATAAAATGGGACCGGACGGGAAACTAAACTGGAACGTACCTGTAGGAAACTGGTCGGTGATTCGTTTCGGCTACACCATAACAGGCGCCGAAAATGGTCCTGCCACCGCTGAAGGGAGAGGTTTGGAATGCGACAAAATGGATACCGCTGCAGTAAATCTCCATTTTAGGAATTTTCCACAGAAACTGATTGAGCACGCCGGAAAATTCAAAGGCAACACATTCAAGTTTTTAATGATCGACAGTTGGGAAAGGGGGTACCAAACCTGGACCAAATCGATGCCCGAAGAATTTAAAAAACGGAGAGGTTACAACCTGATCAGCCTGATTCCGGTCCTTTGCGGTGAAACCATTGAAAGCGCCGCGTATTCTGAAGGTTTCTTATATGATTTCAGAAAGACCATTGCTGAACTGTTGGAGCAAAACTATTACAAGCATTTCAGTGAATTGTGCCATCAAAACAGGCTCGAACTGCATGGTGAAGTAATTTACGGAGACACGGGACCCTTCCCCCCGATTGATGTATTGCGGACAAACGGCTACCTGGACATGCCAATGTATGAATTCTGGGCCGAACAAAACAAGCAAAGTCTGGTGGAGTATAAGCCTTCGGGGAGTCTGATCACAAATTTCCCCGCAATTGCTTCCAATTTCTATAATAAACCGGTTGTCGGATCTGAAGCCTATACCGGGTTTGCGCATTACAGCGAGTCGCCGGCCGACCTTAAATTGTTCGGCGACCAGGCCTACTGCTCAGGGATTAACCAGATGATCCTTCACAGCTATGTGCATCAGCCTACAGATAAAATGCCGGGTTTGACACTTGGGCAACATGGCTCCCATTTTAACAGGAACAATCCCGTATGGAATTTTGCCAAAGGTTGGATCGATTACCAGTCGAGGATACAGTATATCCTGCAAAAAGGGAAAACATCAGCCGATGTGCTTTATTACCTGGGCGACCAGTTACCTCAGTTTTTGGGAAATAAAACCATCAGTGAGCTTCCCAAAGAATACCGCGCCGTTCCCTGCAATTTCGATGCGCTTGAAAAATTATCTGTAAAAGAAGGAAACCTGTTTTTTTCAAAAGAGCAGCACTATCCTATTCTGGTTTTACCCGATCAGGAAGCCATGGAATTTTCATCGCTTCAGGTGGTCGAAAAACTAATCAGAAATGGCGCCGTTGTTTACGGAAACAAGCCACAGCGCATGTTGTCGTTATCCGGGATGAAAGAAAATCAGGAGAAATTCAGGGAACTTGCGTCAAAAGTCTGGAACGGCTACAACGAAGCCGGAAATATAAATAACCATTATGGTAAAGGAGTGGTGATCTGGGCTGAGCCCATTGCCAAAGTTTTGTCAGAATTACATCAGACTCCCGATTTTACAACCAACTTACCCGATTCCCTCAATTTAATGTTCATCCATAAAATCACAGGACACTCCGACGTATTCTTTGTTGTTAACCAACAGGATTCATTGCTCAGCAGGGATTGCCTGTTCCGCGTTTCCGGAAAAATCCCCGAGACTTGGAATCCCCTGACCGGGGAGGTTAAAAAGTGTAGCAGCTATACCTTAGAAAATAGACAAGTACGCATTCCGGTGACCTTCCAACCCAAAGAATCGCTATTCTTCGTCTTTAGAGAAGGGAAAACAAATGGCCCTGACCAGATTACGAACAGTAAGGGAGAAAAACAAACCATTGGTTTAAAATCACCTGAAGTGACCGGGATAAAGAATTTTAAGGGGAAAATTATATTTCACCCTATTAATTCGGATAGGATTGATTCAATATCAATTTCCGAATTCAGATCGTTTACTGAATTTTCGAATCCCGACATTAAGTATTTCGCCGGAACTGCTTGTTACCAGATCGATTTTAATCTCGATCCGGGTTATTTAAGTAATTGTGAGTCTGTATTTTTAAAATTCGGAGATCTGGATGCAACTGCAGTGGTGCGTCTGAACAACCAGGTTTTGGGCAGTATCTGGATGCCAAACACCATGCTTTCAGCGAATAAATTGCTTAAAGAAAAGAATCATCTCGAAATCTCATTGGCCACCACGTGTCGGAACCGGATTATCGGAGATCTGATTGAGTACGGAACCCTGAAAAATATCTTCAACTCTGCACCTATGGGTAGTTTCCTAAATAAAGACTCGCCACTGAAACCCTCGGGGATCATCGGGCCGTTGCAATTGATCAAATAGATCGGGGTAAATACCGACTTAATCTAACTGTTAAATCATGTTAAATTGGTGTCCGCCAATTTTCAAAAAACGAATGTGATCTATAAATTTACGACCCTAAAATTTATAAATCTATCATTTATGGACATCATTGTGGATAAAATTACCAAAACGTATGGTCCGCAAAAAGCTGTTGACCAGTTAAGTTTTACTGTGAAAACCGGAGAAGTTCTTGGTTTTCTGGGGCCAAACGGTGCAGGAAAAACGACTTCGATGAAAGCAATTACCTGCTACCTCACACCTAATGAAGGGGATATTTTTGTTGGAGGCGTCTCAGTCAGAGACAATCCGGATGAAGTGAAGAAGCACATAGGCTATCTGCCGGAAAACAATCCGCTCTACGACGATATGCCGTTAATTGATTACCTTAAGTTTGCCGCCCGGCTGCAAGGGGTTTCCAACGATAAATTGAATCAGCGCATTGTAGAAATGGTTCAGATATGCGGATTAAAAAACGAGAAACATAAGAAGATCAAGGAACTTTCAAAAGGGTACCGGCAACGTGTCGGGTTGGCACAAGCCCTGATACACGATCCGGAAGTTCTGATTCTGGATGAACCCACCTCCGGACTTGACCCCAATCAAATTGTTGAAATTCGCGATTTAATAAGGACCATTGGTCGTGAAAAAACAGTAATCCTCAGTTCTCATATCCTGGCTGAGGTAGAAGCCACCTGTGATCGGATCCTGATTATCAATGAAGGAAAAATTGTTGCGGACGGCACATCCGAGGAGTTAAGGCGTAATGCCCGGGGAAATGAAATCTTGAGAATCGGCATTGAAGGCGCCGGAGGAAAATCAGTCTATGAACTACTAAAAAGAGTACCAACTGTTGAGATCGTCAAACCGATGGCAGATAATCCAAAAGGTTTTGAAATACATTCCAAAAAGGGAGAACATTCTGCCAAAGCCTTATTCGGTCTTTGTGTTGAGCAGGGCTGGTACCTCAGCCAACTTACTCCGGTTGAAACCAAACTGGAAGATGTTTTCAGAAAGGTGACCATAAAATAAAATTCAAATTATTATCAAATGAAACAGATAGGAATCGTTGTTATTCGTGAATTACAAAGTACCTTCGACTCACTCATGGCTTATATCATGATTGTCGCTTTTATGGGCTTTAGCGGGTTTTTTACCTGGCTTTACGGCTCTGACGTATTTTTCATCGGACAAGTGAGCCTGCAAGCATTTTTTTCAATCGCCTACTGGACACTGTTCTTTTTTATCCCGGCATTGACTATGAAACTTGTGGCTGAGGAAAAGAAAACCGGTACCCTGGAAATGTTGTTGACCAAACCGGTAACCGACTGGCAGGTTTTATGGGGGAAATTTCTGGCTACCCTGTTGCTGATCGTAGTTGCGCTGGCATTAACACTGCCCTATTATATCACTGTTGCTAACCTGGGAAAAGCTGATCATGGCGCCATACTCGCCGGATATCTCGCCCTGATCCTAATGAGTGCCACTTATATTAGCATCGGCATTTTTACGAGCAGCCTGACCAATAATCAGATTGTCGCCTTTCTCCTGGCTTTGTTAATCGGCATTTTCTTCCATATTATTTTTGGTCTTCTGGCAGGAAACCTCTCCGGAATCCCTGGATCTACATTTCAGTACCTTAGCCTCTCAACTCATTTTGAATCCATGTCACGTGGTGTGATCGATTCAAAAGATCTGATTTATTTTGGTTCAGTTATACTGTTGGGTATGGTTGGTGCTGAAGCAATACTTGCAAAACGAAATATCGATTAAAACTTTGGAAAAACAAATACTATGAAAGCAAGTAAATCTATCATTAATTATCTGGCAATTGTTACTGTCATTGTTTTTCTGATTAATATTTTAGCCTACAGGTTCTTCTTCAGACTCGATTTTACTCAGAATCATCAATATACACTAAGCCAGGCCACGAAAACCATGCTAAGCAGGCTTGATGACCCAATTACAGTGACTGCCTATTTTTCAGACGACCTTCCACCTGCAATTGCCCAGACAAAAACGGACTTCAAAGACATGCTCGTCGAATATGCCAGTCGATCAAAAGGAAATGTTCTTTATGAATTCGTAAATCCGAATAAGGATCAGACATCTGAGACAGAAGCGATGAAGGCGGGCGTCTCCTCTGTAATGATCAACGTTCGCGAGAAAGACCAGACGGCTCAGAAGAAGGCTTATCTTGGTGCCGTAGTAAAATACGAAGGGAAGAATGAGGTAATTCCTTTTATCCGTCCCGGAGAATCGATGGAGTACGATTTATCGGCAGCCATTAAAAAACTGGTAACCACCGATAAACCAACTATTGGATTTATTCAGGGTAACGGGGAGCCAACCCTCTCTTCATTTCAGCAGGCTTCTGCAAATCTGAGGGTGCTCTATAATGTGGAGTCAGTGAATCTGACCGATTCAACCAACCTTGCCAAATACAAAACACTCTGTCTGATTGCGCCAACAGATACTATTCCGGACAAAAAACTGAAATTGTTAGATAAATATCTGTCCAATCAGGGACATTTGTTCGTAGCGATTAACCGTGTAAATGGTGATTTATCAAAGGCAATGGGTATTGAAGTTACTACGGGGGTTGAGAAATGGCTGGCTCAATACGGGGTTAAGGTTGATCCTGCGTTTGTGGTTGATTCGCGCTGTGCCAACGTTTCAGTTCGGCAGCAGCAGGGCGCCTTTACATTCGACACCCAGATTCCATTTCCCTATCTGCCGGTAATTTCCACATTTGCCAAACATCCAGTCACCCAGGGACTCGAATCTGTGATCCTTCAGTTTGCAAGTCCCATTTCGTTTACCGGGGATACCTCAAAGGTGAAATTCCTCCCGCTTGCATTTACTTCTGAGAAATCAGGGGAAGAAAATTCGCCGCTTTACTTTAATATTCAAAAGAAATGGGGTGAATCGGATTTTACACGACCGAAACTTGCCGTGGCTGCCTTACTTGATGGTAAAATATCCGGTGACAGGAAAGCGAAAATGATCGTAATCGGTGATGGCGATTTTGCTGTTAATGGTGAAGGTCAGCAAGCCCATCAATTACAACCTGACAATCTGAATCTGATGGTCAACTCAATCGACTGGTTATCAGACGACACGGGATTGATTGAATTGCGCACCAAGAGTGTAACCTCCAGACCGATAAAACAAATGGAAGACAGAACCAAAACTTTGTTGAAATATCTGAACTTTTTATTGCCAATTATCCTGATTATTATCTACGGAATATTCAGAAACCAGCGAAACCGGATGATACGGCTAAAAAGAATGAGTGAAAATTATGTGTAACATCACAACATGACAAAATCATGTTTCGAAAATTAAATACCAAGACGTTAGTGATCTCCCTCATCGTTTTGCTGGCAGTTGTTGTTGGCGCATATCTGATGGACCAGAGAAATGGTGAACGCACCTTCAAAGCATCCCTGGTAAAAACCGATTCAGAGGCAATCGACAAGATCCTATTACTCCCCAAAAGTGTAAAGCAAAAGGAAATTGAGCTTAAAAAAGATGGAAGTAACTGGAGTGTTTCACAAAACGGGAATCGCTACCCGGCTGACAATTCGGCCATAATGGACCTGATCAATTCGTTGAATCCGCTAAAGACAGAGAGTGTGGTCTCCTCAAATCCAAAACATTTTAAAGATTTTGATATTGAAGATTCAACAGCCACCCGGGTTGAATTGATGCAAGGAGCAAATGTCGTAGCTGATCTGCTGATAGGAAAACTGGAAATGTCATCAAACTATAACGCGAACACATATGTAAGGCTTTCCGATGACAAGGTTGTTTATTCGGTGGCAGGATATTTATCCATGAGCGCTAACCGGGATCTGGATGCTTACCGAAATCATAAAGTGGTTGACGGCAACAAGTCAGACTGGAGTAAACTTGAATTCACCTATCCCGCCGACAGTTCATTCATTCTCGAGAAACAGAGTGAAGGGAAATGGCACATTGGGACAAATGATGTTGACGCTGCAGATATGGATAAATTCCTTGATCCTCTACAACATCTGAACCATACGAAGTTTGCCGCTTCTCTGCCACCTTCCAAGCCAAATTATCAGCTCAGAATTACAGGAAGCAAACTTGCTGCACCTGTTGAAATAAGTGGATATACGAACGGTTCTGAAAAGATGATAATCAGTTCCAGTTTAAACAGTGGAAATTTATTCGACGGTAAAGATTTGAAGGAGAAGATATTCCCAGGTAAGAAACTATTTTTAAAGAAATGAATCCCTGTTATTGACCAATTCACACAAGTCGTCAAAGGCTTCCTGTATTTGATATTCATTGTCCAAAGGTTTATAATTGGTCTCAGAATATTTCATATCTTCATATCGCGTATGGGATTCAAATAAAAATAAAGCTTATTACAACTACAGATATAGCTCATTTCCGAATGGATCTGAGCTATATTTTACACGAACTGAGCTCGATCTGATGCAGAGCTCGATTTTCCTATATTTTAGGCTCACTTTGCACCCATTTGAAATCCTAATTTTAAAATTATGAAAAGGAATCGAATTAATTTTAAGATAAATTCCAACTTGCTGGAATTTATAGATTAAAGATCATCAGCAGGATCAAAAGGTTCAGCTCCCCGGTGAAAAGGTGGCGCTATTTCTTCCTTCCAATACGCTTTTAAAGTTCGGTAACAACAACTGTACATGGCATCCATTTTTGTCATTCCCTTATCCTGAATACTTTTATAGTCACCAAATTCAAATCTACAATAGTTATCCTCAGATACAAATCCCATACGACAAAATTTATTCTCGATTATTTGCACTAAGGTCATCAAATAATTCCAATCTGAGTTAAAGGGAACATTGTGAAGTTGTTCTATCTTTTTTCTAATATTCGCATGCGGTTCATCAATATTACAATGATTCTCAATATGACAATGATTCTGAGGCAACAAGATAAATTTTTGAAAATATCGATTAATTTCTTGCTTCTCGTTTGAAATGCTGTACTTCATTGTTAAGGTGTTAAATAATTATTTTCCAATTAAACCAGAATTTTTTCATTAATCGCAGGATTGAACTTCTGCCAAATGATTCCCAAGTCGTTCCGCCAAATCTTCGATATCCTCATGCCTAGCAAGTTGTTTTATCCATTCATTTGGAATGCTCTCATAACCATAATAAAGACCTGCAAGTCCGCCTGTAACTGCTCCCGTCGTATCTGTATCTCCCCCTAAATTTACAGCCTTTAATACTGCATCGGTGAAATTATCGGTTGTGAGCAAACACCATATGCTCGCTTCAACGGTGTGAAGGACATATCCATCAGATGAAATCTCTGCTTCACTTAGGTCGGCAATATTTCCTTTCAACAACCGGTCAAAATAGGATATCTGCTTAGGGGTGATCTTCTTTGATTTTAAAAAGTGGGTGATTCCCTTCTGCAGATCAGCATATATTTCTGGTTTATCCCTTTGCTGCAGGATCTGCCTTCCAAACTCCAAATAATAAAAGCAGGCAATAACAGATCGGATATGCCGGTGGGTCATGGAGGAAACTTGTTTCGCAAGTTCAAACCGTTTGTCGATTGAAAAATCCATTGAATAGAACAACAAAGGTAAGATTCTCATTAAGGAGCCGTTCCCATTTGAATCAGGAGTATTGTTACCGGCAAGTTCAGGTTTTGTGTCATTTCGAAGCCGAATAATTGCCTCCTTCGTCGAATTACCGATATCAAATGCCTCCTTCCGTGCCGACCAATAACCAAAAAAGTACCAATTGACAAAATAATTTGCAATTGTACCAAGATTATACCCCGTGATTAAAGCTTCCGCCAAACAAAACGTCAGTGAACTATCATCCGACCAGGTACCCGGCAGCTGGTTGTAGGTTCCTCCGCCTTTCATTTCACTTACAGGATTTTGCTGCAAATACGACCTGCTCTGGAACTCCACAGGAACACCAAGTGCATCGCCAACAGCTATCCCAAAAAGAGCTGCCTTAATATCGTCAGTAGTACCGTGTACCGAATTGTAAAATAGCAGGCTCCCATAAGTACTCCATTCAGAAAGCAAATCTGCATCATTATTCAATTGATTATAAAGTAGTGCTGCAGGAATACCCAGGAGAGCTCCGGCTATAAGATTAAGAAAAATTTCAACATCTGTCTCGTCATTTTCATTACTGTATTTATCAACTTTTCTTTCCACAGAAAAATCATGAATCACATAGTCATTCCCTTTTTTAACTATTTCAGCCTGGTACATTCCAAATCCTGTCCAGGATCGATGCATATACAGCATATTATTTTCAAAGAAGATAAACCATTTATCCTCCATTTGGTGAGGGACAAGACCCTTTTGAATTAACTTAAACTGTCTCCCGGTGAAACGAATATCAATAATAATGTTCCTGGGACACTCGATTGGCTCTGTTTTCCACGATGTTCTGGTTGCTGTTCGATTGATTGAATATTCCGGACTATACTGTACAACACAATCCGGAGTATAGTGTACAACTGATTCCGGAGTAAAGTGTACAATTTTTAGATGTTGTTTTTTGCCAATCGGAAGTTTTTTCCGGCCGCGGGTTTCGGTACGAAACAGCTGCCAATCCGGCATAAAGTGTACAACTGGATCCGGAGTATATTGTACAATTTTACAACATAATGGGGATTGATTCGTGACTTTTGTGCCTTACTCAAACTAAGGCACGATGGCAAACAAATCAATCGGTATGACACAAGTACGACGCATCATTCAGTTAAAAGCAGAAGGGCTCAGCAAACTTAAAATATCTGCCGCGCTTCATCTTCATCGGGCAACCCTTGACACTTATCTCTCAAGGATTGAAGCCAGCGGTAAAAACTACCCTGAACTTCTGTTGCTTAGCGACGATCAATTAGTCAACTTAGCCTATACATCCTCTGCCTTAGTCCAGGTCGATGAGCGGATCGACGCATTGCAAAAACAATTTGGTTATTACAGAAAGGAGCTTACGCGACCCGGTGTAACTCGCCGAACACTGTGGGAAGAATACCGGGCAACCTGTACCGAAGGTTATTCATACACCCAATTTTGTGAGCATTTTGCCAGATACCTTAAACACACCCATGCCACGATGCACCTTACCCATCGGGCCGGAGACTATCTTCAGGTTGATTTTGCCGGTAAGCAATTACATTATGTTGATACTCAAACGGGGCAAATAATCCCTTGTCCGGTGCTTGTTTGCACTTTACCCTTCAGTGGTTATACTTACGTTGAAGCACTTCCAACAGCGGCACAGAAGTATATGTTTGGTGCCATGAACCGTTGTCTGGAATACATTGGCGGTGTTCCCCGAAATATATTAAGCGATAACATGAAGCAATATATCGGCAAGAACAGTCGTTATGAGTTTACGTTTCAGGAGTTGGCAGATCAGTGGTCTGTTCATTACAATACCAATCTTGAAGCTACCCGGCCGCGCAAACCGAAGGACAAGCCCACGGTTGAGAACACTGTTTACCAATCCTATCTGCGTATCTATGCCAGGATCCGTGATGAAGAGTTCCATAGCCTTTATGAACTCAATCTGCGGGTAAAGGAGCTTCTTCTCTCGCTCAATCAAGCCTCGTTCCAAAAGCTGCCGGGAAGTCGCCATACACGGTTTATGCGTGATGAACAGCCATTGTTAAAACCGTTGCCCCAGGAATCGTTTACAATTAAACATGCTACCGTTGCCAAGGTGCAGATGAACTATCATGTTATCCTGGGCGAAGACAAGCATCTGTATAGTGTTCCGTATCAATACATCGGACAAATGACCAAGATTACCTATGATGATGAACACGTTGAAGTTTATATCGGTTTTCAACGCATTGCCATCCATAAACGTGATTACCGCAATCATGCTTACTCTACCATTGCGAGCCACATGCCGGAGAAGCATCTCAGGTACAATGAAACGTTGGGATGGGACTCAGCCTATTTTTTATCCCTTGCAGCTAAAATGGGAGAAAACTCAGAAATGGTTTTCAATAAGATACTTGCATCCAAGGAATTTATAGAACAGACCTACAGAGCCTGTATTGGACTGAAAAGACTCTCGGAGATCTATGAGCCAAAACGATTTGAAGCTGCCTGTAAAAGGGCCTTAAATGCAAGCAGAGTAACCTATGGTATGATCAAAAATATCCTTGAGAACAACCTGGATAAACAAGAGGAATCCCAAATGAACTTATTTTCTATTGTGGACCATGAGAATATCCGTGGAGCAGATAACTATAACTAAATAAGATATAAACGTTTACTTAAAATCAAATGGATGAATACACAAATTACAATTGATCATTTAGTTCAGTTAAAGCTTCACGGTATGGCTCGTGCTTACCAGGCCGTACTGACGATGCCTGTTCAGCAACACCCTACCCTTAGCCAATTTATGGCTAATCTTGCGGAGGCAGAAACGCAGGAAAGAACTCAAAAGAGGACTGAAAAGTTCCTGCAGCAAAGCAAATTGCGTTATAATGCAATCTTAGAGCAGGTTCATTGCAATACCAGCAGAAATCTCTCCCGGGAAAAGCTGATGATGGTGGCTGATTGCAGTTTTATTGAACGGGCTGAAAATCTGCTGATCACCGGAGCAACCGGCTGTGGCAAGAGTTATCTGGCTTGTGCTATCGGACGGCAGGCATGTTTCTTCGGATATAAGACCTTATATTTTGGGATCAACCGATTTTTGGAAAAAATAACCAGTTCCAAGTTAGACGGAACTTATATCAAGCTGCTGAATCAAATAGAAAAAACTCATTTGCTTATCCTTGACGATTTTGGAATAAGTCCTCTCGATGCAGTAACAAGACTTGCTCTGTTACAAATCCTGGAGGACCGGTATGGGAAAAAGTCAGTGATTATCGCTTCCCAGATCCCAACTTCAAAATGGTATGGCTACATCGGAGAATCAACTATTGCAGATGCAATTATGGACAGATTGGCAGTCAATGCTCATCGAATAGATCTAAAGGGAGAATCGCTGAGAAAGAAAATTTAAATTACATTTGCATCATAAATCATCCCCAGTTCCGGCTGTACACTTTGCTCCGGATTCGTTGTACACTTTGTCCGAAATACTCACAGTAGCCGTTTTGCGGGCTTTGAAACTATCACAAGGCACAATGCTTCTGCGGGACAAAATGTTCCAAGTTGCTCTTTCATAGGCTATTGGGCATAGGTGCTGTTATGTGCCGCTTATTGTATTGATTAGTAAACATATATATTCTACAGGAATTGTTCAACTATTTTAATAATAACATTTTAAATCCTTATTCGGATGGTGTCATCGCTAAAGCAATTCGTTCGAGCCAATCTAAATTGGATTTATCAACGCATTGTATCTTTGATAGTTTTTTAGGGATATTTAAATCGTCTATTTTCAATGGAATTATAAATCTATTGTTTTCCGGATTCCTATTAGTTCGTTCAATAGCATATTGGATTTCACGATGGAAATGGCTATCTTTTTTAATAATTGATTTCTGGGATAGAAATACTAGTACAAAATCCGAAGTATCAATTGCATCCTCAATAATGTCTTCCCAATTGTCGCCCGGCAATAAATCCTTTTTATCAAGCCATGTAATGAAACCAATTCTTTCAAGTTCTTTTCCTACTTCAATTACAGTTTCTTTATCTTCACTAACATGACATAGAAAGACAATTGTAATTGGGATGGAAATTGTTCCATTTTTAACTGGAATATCTAAGAATTGTATCCTGTTTTTCTGTGATGGTAAACGAAGATTAACAGAAACACAACCTGCTTTTTCAGATTTAATTAATTTTATGGAAGTGCCTTGTGGAAATTTTCGATTTATTAATATTTTCTTTAGATCAATAATAGTTTTATCAGGCTCACCTGGATTTGATATTTCAGAATTAATTTGTTCCAAAAAGGCTCTAACCTCATTATTCAATGGATTTATTTTCTGAGCAATGAGTAAATATTTCCGGCATTCATCAATTAAGCCAATCTTATAATTTATTTGAGCTATTAAAACTGCATGTTTATCATAATCTGGTTTTAAATCAAAAGCTATTTTCGCTTCTTCAATTGCATTTTTATAATCAGATAGCCTATAACTCAGAATTGCTAGGTAATGATGTGAATAAGAATAATCTGGTTGTAGTTCAATTGCAAGAATAAGAGCTTCTTTTAATACCTCATAGTATTCAGGGCAATCTTCAAGAATCTCATATAATTCAAGGAAAATTGAGACAGTTGTTGGGGCAGAAAGAAGCAATTCAATAGCTTTATCACGTTCTCCGATTTTATTATAATGTATTGCAAGATGTTCAAAAGGCACAGAAGAATAAGCGTTTAATTCAATTGATCTTTTAAAATGGGTTAATCCAGCTTCGATTTTGTCAATAGCAAAAAATTCTTCACCTAGCTCCTGATGAATATACCAATCATTTGGATAATATATTAAGGCGAATTCGAAACAAAAAATAGCTTTCTCATGCTCTTTTATACGTTTCCATGCGAGACCCTCTTCAAAATGTTTTCTCGCATTGACATCCTTATAGGGTAGTGACCCCTCAATTTCCATAATATTAGGTGCAGGAGGTATCGGTGCCCCCATATTTACATCATATTTTGAACGAATTATATTTTGAATTCGAAGACGAATTGCATGTTTCAAATAATCTTTTGTCTCCCTGTTTTTCTTAATATAATTGATAACTTCATGATCAGGCAAGATATAATGAGGTTGTACAGAAGCTATGAAAAATTTAGTCATATCGCCTATATTTATTGAATTTTAATAATCCGATTGAATTTGTCATTAAAATATGAGCGTTGCTTGGTTTGGTTTTATGTCTTTCCATTTTACAATAACCTTTTTGCCCTTAATCAATTTATCAAGCTCTTTTGCATAGTCCGCAAGTATTAGATTAACTTCTTTCATTGATTTAACAAGATTCTCAAAGTCAGGGTATTGTCTTTGTATGTCTTGTGGAGATAGTTTTTTATTGACTTCTTCTTCTTTTGCATTTTCTAACCACTTCCGAAATTTTGCTTGATGTTCTGTCAAATGTGGACGTAATCCATCATTCAAAATTTTTCTTGTCAAACCTATTAAAGCCTTTGTAGGGTCGTGGTCTATCAAATATTTACCAGGAACTGTTTTTATTTCGTCTCTGATAATTCCAAACAAAACATACCAAGAGTCATAGATTTCTTCGATGCTGTCGTTGTTCTCGTCTATTGGTATAGCTGCCTTTCTTGTTGTGAGTTCAATGTAAATTCTATTAGCAATAAAAAGATTCTCATGATTCCTTTCAACTTTGAAAGTCATTTTTGGTGTGCCTGAAATCTCTACTTCCATACTTTGCCATCGAAACAACTTTGAAAGGTATCGTTTTAGAACAAGAATTAGAATTATTAGTGCAAATATAATTCCAACAAAAATCCAATCACTTACAATGGTCAGTGAAGGTTGACTACTATCAAAGGTTAGACGGATAATTTCGTGTGTTGATATTGTATCATTCATTTTATTGCCATTGTTTTTGGTCTGCTGCCCGATTATTTACAAACATTGGATATGAGTTGTTTGGTGCAATTTTATCCCTACGTTCATACGCTGCATGTATCCATGACTGCACAATAGAAGGATTCTCATTCCAAATATGAATTGTGGCGAAGCCACAATCAATATTTTTTTGAAGTCTTGGCGGTATTGTATTAGGGTTGTAAGTGTTTTTAATAGGGTCGTAGTTAGGATAAGTGGGAAGTAAAATTCCTATAAGTCCGCATCTTGGATTATTTATTGTATCTCTAATACTTGAGCTAATTTCCCAATCAATATGCTTTCGTTTCCACGTTTCTGGTCCTATCAATACAACTGTTACAGTTGCATCAGCAATAAATTCATCCCGAATTTTTTGTCTTGTTGTTTCTGTTTGGAGCCCGTCTTTAATATCTCCATCTTGAACAGATCGACTAATAATTGCCTCGTAGTAATCATGAAACAAATACTCAAATCTTTCTTTCCAATACTGTCCGCACTTTGGGTCAATAAGTTTTTCTCCGTGATGAAAACTTACAAATACTTTGTGTGTTTTTGTAGCCATAGTTTTATTTTTTTATTTTTCTGAAATCATAGAATCCATAACTGTTTGAAGAGGGTTAGACAAACTGCTATAATCACTCATCATCTTCGTTTCTAAAAGTAATTCTTTCGATTTACCACTGATTGATGTAATTAAGGAATTTAAATCATAGATGTCTCGAATAACTCTTGCAGTCCGAATGTATTCAGGTAGACCACCTTTAGGAATACCTTTCAAACATAAGACACCTAAATCTTTTTTTTCATATCCATAACCTATTTCAAATGGAACCCAAGTAGAATTTAATGTATTGGGAGAAACTAGTACAAGCATGTGACTGCTATTATTTATTCCATTACAGATTGATTGTGTTACTGCTTTTGGATTATTAATTTGATGTTGAATTTTCAAATCTTTATCATATTCATCAAAATATACGTCTATACCTGCATTCAATAAGTAATCCGCGATTTTTTTTGCCGCATCCTTGTCTTTTTGCTGATGAGAGATAAAAACGCATTTAACACCAAGAGAAAGAACTTTTGCTCTTGATTCATATTTAGTGGGATAGTACAATCTGTTAATTGCCATAAATTTCAATTTTTTCAGTTCATTCAGTTTTATCTATTGCGAGTTTTTTCTTTAAGTGGCACATAACGTTATGAAAATATATGCAGTTGCGGAATTGCGGGCTTCTTCTCTTCCGCGTACCACCGAAGCTAATGCGGAACTCTGCTGATCGCGTACCACGGTGGCCGCAATTGTCATATATTTTTTTGTTGTACGTTAGTGCTTTTTTCCTATTTTTATTAGTTTTTCAATGTTTCTATTAATCTTCATAACTTATTGATGGTGAAAATAATCATTATATTTTTATGGTTACTGCGTTTTTCTGATTATTTTCTCTTTTATTTTCTCTTTGTTTATTGTCATTTCATCTTAGTTTTCATTGCTTTTTCACATTTGGACATAACTATCCCATGTGGTTTTATGCCACGTTCTGTTCTCGTAATTTGCTGCTGTTTATGAAAACCCGTTTAAAGATGATGGTTTTATCTGCATGCCTGCTTTTAAGTTTGGTGTACAGATATACCTTTTTTGTTTGACAATGGTTGCATATTAAAGGGTTTTCTCCTGTTTTTTCCATTTGCAAAGATTCCCAGTCTGCAGGATTTTCGGTTTCAGCTTCATCATTCTCTGAGTACAAATATTCCTGTGGGATGCTCAACCTGTTTGAATACAAGCCGTAATATCTGACAATCCTAAAATACGGTAGGGGCACATGTTGTAATAAACGAGGAAAGAAGTCCCTGTAATTAAGTTCAAGTTCCCGTTCAATCGGTTTGTTATTGCTATCCTGTGTTTTATAATCCTTATACCGGAAACTGATGTTTTCCCCTTCCATCCGGGTTATTTTATATTCGCTCAGGCAAGCCCTTTTTGAATACCGTCCAATATAACGGACTACCTGTGTAGGGATATTCATTGGCGGTTCCAGATGGATGATCCACTTCTTTTGGTTTGTTCCCTTAATAAATTGCAAAAACCTGACGCGGTCTGAAAAACCGTGTTGCAATGTACCGTTGTCAAACATGGCAACAAGTTGGTCTTCAAACTTACAACGGAATTTGTTTTTCAGGAAGTTATAATCGACATATTCCCCCTTGATTGTCCGCAATGCTTTGGTCTGGATGTCTATTCCACCCCATGATACAATCATGTGGACATGAACATGAAACTCTTTCGTTTCACCAAAGGTATGCAGTACCGATATAATCCCGGGATTGATATTGTATTTATGCTCCATCCAATCCTTTAGCGTGTCGGCTGCAACCCGCAACAGGATGGATAACACCTCCCGTTTGTTGTCCTTGATCAAATCATTTAATTGATGTGGAAGGGTCATTACTGTATGGCGGTGCGGAACGGACATCATCTGTTTTTTCATCCGGTCGGCCCATCTCACCGTGTCTTGCCAACTGCAAGTGGGGCAGAACCTGTTTTTGCAGCTATGGTAAACTCTTGTTATCTCACCACAATCGGGACAGGCATAATAGTCGACCCCCAGTGCTTCTGTCCGGCAAACACGCATGGCATTAACCGCTTTGTATTGCTCCGGGGCAATGTATCCTCTTGGTGATTGTTTGTAGGTATCCCACCACTTGTCAAAGAAATCGGCTAAGCGATAGGGCTTTTCGTTGTGCCACTCCAAATTGTCAGTATGGTGGTTGCAATCACACATTTGCTAATTTTAAAGGTCGCCCAAGTACCAGGCTGTCATTTGGCTTTGTCCACGTTCGGTCAATAATTCTTTGTCTATCACCTTACATTTTGGGCAGACAGGTTTCTTTTCGAACACTAATTTAGAACTTTTATCCATACTTGGTTCACCAACCTCAAAATCATAAACATGCTTGCATATTCCACATTTCAAATTAACTATCATATTAATAATCTTAAAAGTTAAATGACTGGTAGTCTGCTCGTTTTATGCGTTAGCATTACGTACAACGTTCGGAAATATATGTAGTTGCCGATTGCGGAGAACTTTCCTGTCGAGCCGCACCGCCGTTGTTGCGGGCTGTGAACTCCGCAATCAGCACCGAAACGGCAATTATCATATATTTTTTGTTATAGCCATGTGCTTTGTTTTCTGTCATTTAACTGTCTGTTTACTTTTACTATTTTTTGAAATACTTTTGTATTAGTGAAAGTAATTCAGCTTTTTTAATGGGTTTTTTGATATAATCGTTGCAGCCCGCTTCAATTGCCTTTTCTCTGTCGCCAGATAGTCCAAAAGCGGTTTGGGCAATTATTACCACTTCGTTGTTAAATTGTCGTATTTGTCGGGTTGCCTCATGTCCGTTCATTACAGGCATTTGAATATCCATTAGAATTAAATCAGTATCCGGATTATTGCGACAAACCTCGATAGCTTCTAAACCGTTTTTTGCTTTTAAAATTTCTTTGCTAAAATTCTCTACATCAATAGTAATCAGCATTTCCGAAATTACATCGTCTTCGGCAATTAATACTTTTAGTTTTTTAATCTGGTTCTTTTGGTATTGCACCTGAACAACTTTTCCAACAACTTTTTTCTCTTCCGGTGCGGCATTGTAAGGCAATGTGAAATAAAATGTCGAGCCAATGCCTTCTTCGCTTTCTACCCAAATTTTGCCACCGAGCATCTCCACGTATGCTTTAGAAATCGACAAACCTAAACCTGCGCCCTGTCGAGCCATTTTATCGGAAATATCAGCTTGTACAAAACGTTCAAATATGGCAGATTGCCTGTCTTTTGGAATTCCTATTCCTGTGTCTTTCACGTAAAATTCAAGGAGTTCACCTTTTTTTAGATAACCAAATTCTATAGCACCTTCTTTGCTGTATTTAATGGCATTTTTAACAAGGTTGGTAAGAATTGAATAGACTTTCTCATTGTCAGTTCTGATAGTGGCATCTTTTTTCGGCAAGGTGTTTTTGAAAAGAAGCTGCATTCCTTTTTCTTCAACCTGAGGTTTAAAGAAAATATAAATAAATTCGATTTTCTCGTTTATATCAGTTTCCTTAATATCAACATTCATCAGATTAGCTTCTATTTTTGAAATGTCAACAATGTCGTTGATGATATTGAGCATCCGTGCACCGCTTTTCTCAATGATTTTAATGTACTCTTGTTGTTGTTCACCTGAAAGGCCAGGTTCGTTAAGCAGCCCAGCAAACCCCAGAATCCCGTTCATTGGAGTCCTTATTTCGTGGCTCATATTGGCAAGAAAAGCCGATTTTAATCGGTCGCTTTCTTCGGCGCGATTTTTGGCATGGATTAATTCCTGAACTGTATGGTATTTTTCAGTGATATCAGTGGCAATACCTACTCGTTTGATAATTTGACCGGATTCATCAACAATCGGAACTGTTTTGGCGTTTATCCAACGCACTTGATTGTCTGCTCGTATTATTCGATAATCATAGTTGAATAAACCTTTTTCTTTAAATTCGTTTGAATGAAATATTTCCTGTACAACAGGTTTGTCATCGGGATGTATTTTTTCTGTAAATATTTGCGGGTTTTCATATATTTCCTGACATGGAACACCCCAAATCTTCTCAAATGAAGGGCTTACATAAATCATCTCGCTGTCGGTTCGCAACCAAAAAACCTCATCTATATTTTCGGCAATTTGTTTGAATTTATTCTCGAAATCTGCAGCATTTGCCAAGGCTATAATTAATTCTGCTGCTCGTTTGGTTTTCTCTTCGTTTTGAAAGGAAAGTTCTTTGTTGGCAACAATTAATTCTGCCGCTCGTTTGGCTTTCTCTTTATTTTGAAAGACAAGTTCAATATTAGCGATAACTAACTCGGCTGCTCGTTTTGCTTTCTCTTCGCTCTGGAATTTAAGTTCTAAATTAGCAATGATTAATTCTGCTGCACGTTTTGCTTTTTCTTCTTCATGAAAGGCAATTTCTGCAAGAGCAACAGCTAATTCCTGCTCAAGTTGAATGCGCTTAGCGGTGTCAATATCTTTTATTGCATTTAAGTAATAAAACTCTCTCTGTAATTCCGTTAACTCCTTTTGGAGTTCTTCCTTGGTTTTGTCCTGAATGTCCATAGCAAAGTTTGTTTTTTAATGTTAAAATGTCGTGTCGCAGCACTTAGCATTGGCTATAACGTTTTGCGTATTTGTTGTGTTTGGGAGTTTGAAACGTTTTCTTGTCCCACGATAGTAAAGCTACCAAAAAGCGTTAAGAACTCCAAATGCGTCATCAGCCCAAATACAATAAATACGCTGTTATGGGCTGTTTTTATTTTGTGAATTCTTTCATTACTGATACTAATTTATCTGTATTCTTGTTTGAAAGTTCGTTCTGTTTAATGTGCTGTATAATTACTTCTCTGCCGAAAGTATATTTTGTTCCAAACTCGTCTTCAATATAGGGTTGGTTGGCTGCTGCTGCCTTTAATGTTTCTAAATCATTTTTTAGTTTTTGTTCTTTTCTTACTTTAAGCAGTTGCATAGTTTTATAGAGTTCATCAAATTTATTTGTTGTAGTTATTTTCTTTTGATCCCATGTATATAAAAGAGATTGTCCTAACTCATAAATGTAGTCGTTTGAAGTTTTCATGATGCCAACGAAAGAGTCATATTCATCTTGTGTTAATTTGCGTCCAGTTCGTGAGGTATATGATTTTATTGCACTTCGCAAATCATTAAGGTCAGATTCCGTTAATTCAAAACTGTTTGCCTTTTTCAAAACACTTGAGTATTTATCAAGTTCATCAGCGTTTAGTTTTGGTTGTTCTTCAGAAATATTTTTGCTTACAACTGGTTGAACCTCTGTTTTTATTCCATTTTTAATATTGTCCAAATTAGCAATATACCAGTCGCCCCATTTATCAAGGAGAATTTGAACTTGAATAAAATCTTGGTCTTGGTGTTTATCAAATCCATCAATAAGAAGTTGAAGTCCTTTCAAATATTCATCTCTAAAATGATTGCCAAAGTTTGGATGGTCATTGTTAAGTTTTTCAATGTCCACTAATTTTCCTTCTTCCAATGCTTTTCTTTTTAAGTCAATAAATCCTTTCATTTCGCTTTCACTCACAGATGAAAACAATTTACCTTGATCGTTAAGTTTGGCTGCTTCGTTGGAATAGTTAATTGAGTTTATAAAATGACTTAAATTACTTTCTGGTTTATGAGAGAAAGCAAAATATGGCCAAATAAATGCTTTTCCAGAAGCAACAATTTCTCCCAATAGTATCCATTTCACAAATCCATTTTCATTGGCGTATTTCCAGTTGTAATATGGAACGAACCAAATCAGAGAGAAAAAATATGGATACAAAATGATGTATATGAAAAATTTGGCGATTTTAGTCATTATGTTTTTCATTGTGTATCGTTTTAAAATAGCCCATAACGTGCCGCATATTGGTGCAGGTGGGGATTACGGAGTGAAAAACTATCAACTGAGTACAAATGACGATGCGGGGCAGAATGCTCAATGACAAATGAGGCCCCACTTGCACTAATATGCTGTTATGGGCTGGGTTTATTCCAACTCTAACTAAATTTATTTTGTATTTTTTTTCAATGCTTCTTTTGTTTTTCTCGTATTGTATTCAATGTCGATGAAAACAAATATTAAGTTCGAAAAAGCTAGTAGTGGTAAGGCAATG
>Ga0118677_10003189_pt1 | contig 24404 bp, 19 predicted proteins | sample AliMusrvi5mmetaG_FD_86154 | JGI IMG/M metagenome (GOLD analysis project Ga0118677, IMG submission 86154)
CTACAGAGGGAGTGGGAACTACCTTTATAATAGAATTACCTTATCTTAATACGTATCCTGAACTTGCAATGGAAAGCGCAAAAGATTCTCAAGGGGCACAAAAAGAGACTGCTGTTAAAGAGGTCTTGATAGGCAAGGAATTACCTAGTGTAAAACCTGGGACAACTACTACGACAACTGCTCCTAATATCCCGCCGATACCTGCTCCAAAAGCAGAGGGTGGATATAAAGGGGAAGACCCTAGAATGCCGGAGATCACGATCACACGAACTGCGGTTAAGGCTCCTGTTTCACCAACTATTAGTGTTAATAAACCTACAAAAACTAATGTGGCTTCAAAAGCTCCAGAAACAAAGAAGGAAAATAATAAATTAGATTTGCAGGTTGAAAACAAAAAAGAATCTGATAAAAAAAGTTTGGTCGAAAAATTCGAGATAAAACGACCATCCAGAAGGGGCTAAATGGCTGCTCAAGATTTCTATGTAATGGTCGTTGATGATGAGGACAGCATAAGGTCCATTCTATATGAGACACTCAGCTCTGAAGGCTACAACGTTGTTACCGCTGCAAGTGGCGAAGAAGCAATGGATATCCTTAACAACGGTGAACTACCACACATAATAATGACGGATATTCGTATGCCTGGTATGAGTGGCGTTGAACTTGCGATGAACGTAAAAAAGCTCAGCGAAGAAATAGAAGTGAACATAATGACCTCACATGCATCTTTGGATACAGCACAACAGGCTATTAGGCTTGGTGTTTACGATTACATAAATAAGCCTTTTAACAACCTTGGCGAGGTAAAGAACCTTATCCTAAGGGTCATAGACAAGATCTATTTGAGATTAGAGAACCGCCATCTAATGGAACAGTTGCAGACAAAAAATGACGAATTAACTAATGCGAACCAGGAAATTCTTGCTATCAGCGAAGAAATAAGCGCTATATATAAGTTTGGTAAAGAGCTGTTGGTATTGCTGGAAACTAACCAAATAATTGATACGTTCTTGTCTTACATGAGTGAATTGATAGGTGGGAAAACCTGTATTTTCCTTAAGTACTATCCTGCTAAAGCAGCGCTTGTAATAAGACATGTGGCAGGAAAAGATATTGGTACTTTATATAGCCCAGAACAAGTTGAGAGTTTTAAGAATGTTGGCATGAGCCTTGGCGTAGCTGGGGAAAAAGATATTGTATCTATAGTTTCCAGAATTTCTAACCATCCATCTTTAAAGACGCTGGTAGCAAAGCTTTTCAATACTACAAAGTATCTTGCATATCCTTTGATAATACGTGATACACCTATTGGTGTTACCCTGTTGGTCGATATAGATAATGTAAAAGAAAAAGATGAAAAAATAATAAAACAGTATCTTAACCAGTTCGAAATAAGCTACGATAAGGCGCTGTTACACAAAAAGATCAAAGACTTGGCAATTAAGGATGGGCTTACAGAACTTTACAATCACAGATATTTTAAAGAAAGATTGGACTTGGAAGCACAGACCGCCAAAAGGCTACTACACCCATTATCCCTTATTTTTTTTGATATAGACCACTTTAAAAAGTACAACGATATAAACGGACATCCTATGGGTGATATGTTGTTAAGAGGTATTGCGAACATCCTAAGACAGACCTCCAGGAATACAGATATTCCCTGCAGATACGGTGGTGAGGAGTTTTGCATAATACTCACTCATACCAATATAGAAGGAGCAATGATCAAGGCAGAAAAATTGAGAAAGCAGATAGAAGAGACGGTATTCCCTAATCAGGACAAGCAACCCAACGGCAATCTCACCATAAGCATTGGGGTATCTGAAATGCCAACTCATGCGGATGATCCTAGCAAGCTTATCAGCATCGCCGATGAAGCTTTATATGAGGCAAAATCCAGTGGAAGGAATAAGGTAGTGATGGCAAAGGCACCACTTGGGTTCATTCCCCCATACAAGGCCGCACCTATAGTAACTGGCCCCAGAAAATAAAAAAAAGGAAGCACAAAGATGATACCGCATACGCACATAGAAATAGATTTTAAAGCACTAGAGAACAACCTAAAACTCATAAAGCAAAAGGCTGGCAACAAAAAAATACAGGGTGTTGTTAAAGCCAATGCCTATGGGCACGGGGATTTTGAAATAGCAAGGGCGCTGGAAAGGCTTGGTGTAGCAAACCTTGGTGTGGCAAGAGTTAACGAGGGTGTAAGACTAAGGGAATTGGGAATAACAAGTGAAATATTGGTGCTTGGAGGAGCGGAAGAGAACGAGTTTGAACCTCTAATAAACCATAAGCTGAAACCTGTTATTTACAATGAGGGCATAGCAGAAAAACTTAATGACTACTTAAAATTCCGGGACCTTAAACATCAGGTCCATATAAAAATAGATACCGGTATGCACAGGCTAGGTATTGCTCATGACAAAACAGAAAAATTCTTTAATGAATTAAAGGGATACACGAACCTCGAGCCAGAAGGGATCATGTCACATTTTGTTGCAGCTGGTGCTAAAGAGGCTGAATGGAATGTCTTGCAAACAGAAAGATTTAAAGATGCCTTAACTAATTGGAAAAAAATATTTAAAGAAGCACCAAAAAATATTCACATCGAGAATTCAGCAGGCTTCTTTAACTTCAATTTAGACTTCACCAATACAGTAAGGCTGGGGATCGCAATATATGGCTATGGTTACGCAGGTTTATTGCCTGTTTTAAAACTTTACTCCTCTGTAAAAGATATAAAAGACGTAAAAAAAGGTGAGACCGTAAGTTATGGTGGCTGGTTCAGAGCCCAAAGTGACATGAAGATAGCGGTTGTTCCTGTTGGCTATGGCGATGGGTTTATGCGTGCTGGGAGAAAAGGAAGTGTAATGGTGAACGGGGAGGAAGCTCCAATAGTAAGCATAATCTGCATGGATTATTTCATGATAGATGTGACGAACATCAATGGTATAAAAATAGGTGATCAGGTAACTATAATAGGAGATACCCACGATGCTGGATATTGGGCAAAAACATCAGGTACCATAGTCTACGAAGTTTTAACTCTGCTAAACCCAAGAATAAGGAGAAAATATAATGGCGCATAACGAGGGTGTTCTGATACCAAAAAAGGCTCTTATGAGCGTTACCAACAAGGAACTCATTAAGGACCTTAGCATTGAACTTAATAAAATGGGGGTAGAAATATATTGTACCAGGGGTACAGCCTCTTATTTAAAGGAACACTGCATTACTGCAAAAGCTATAGAAGAGTACACTGGCTTCCCAGAAATATTGGATGGAAGAGTTAAAACTTTGCACCCAAAGATCTTTGGTGGCATCCTTGCAAAAAAAGACCAGCCAGACCATTTAGAGCAACTAAAGCAACACCAAATAGTTCCTTTTGACCTTGTTTGTGTGGACCTGTATCCAGTCCTAAAAGTGATCACAGAAGGCGCAGACCTAAAAAAAGTAATTGAGACTACAGATATTGGTGGAATATCTTTAATTAGAGCTTCTGCAAAAGCCTTTAATTACGTTGCTGTAGTGGTGGAACCAACAGATTACGTTAACGTCTTAAATGAATTAAAAAAGACAGGTGGAATAAGTTACGAGACCAGAAAAACACTCGCTGCCAATGCCTTTAAACACAGTGCTAACTATGATACTGCGATCTATAATTATTTATCTTCCAATGCCATGCCTCTTAGATATGGTGAAAATCCTCATCAAACAGCTTCTTATTTTTCTGTTCCAGGACAAAAAAGTTTTATACAGAAGGCTATAAAGGGAGAGATCTCTTACAACAATATCCTCGATCTTGACGGCGCTGTTGAACTTTGTTTTGGATTAAAGCACATTGGTTATAAACACGTTGCTGTAATAGTAAAACATGGTAGTCCTTGCGGAATAGGGGTATCTTCAGTTTCTAATACTGATGCTTTTCTAAAAGCTTGGGACTGCGATCCATTATCAAGTTATGGTGGAGTGCTTGCACTAAGTTCAGAACCAGAAATGGACCTTTTAGAGGCCTTAAAGGGTAAATTCGTAGAAGTCCTTGCTGCTCCAAAATATTCAACCGAGTTTTTAACAAGAGCGGAAGACAGAAAAAAACTAAAGATAGCTCAATTGAACGAAAGTGCTGTGTTGGACCAAAACAAGCTTTGCAGGGCTGCTGCGGGCGGAATGCTAAGGCAGGATAGGGACACTTGGTGGAAAGACCTTGAAGGAAATAATTTTAAAGATAATTTCAAGATCGTTTCCAAAAAAGCACCGACGGAAGACGAATATTCGGCAATGAAACTTGCTTGGGCAACTGCTGCTGCAACAAAATCGAATGCCGTTATTTTTGCTAGCAAAGATGAAATACTTGGCATTGGAGGCGGTTGCGTCAGCAGAATCGATGCCACAAATATGGCCCTAGAAAAAGCAAAAGGGCGCCTAAATGCAAAAAAAGATAAACCAATCGTTGTAATGGCCTCAGATGGTTTTTTCCCATTTGCCGATAGCATAGAGAGCGCATTAAAGCTAGGCCTTAGCGCCGTTATAGAGCCTGGTGGCTCCATAAGGGACGAGGATGTAATTGCCTCATGTGATAAGAATGCCGTAGCGCTTGTTTTCACAGGCAAAAGACACTTTAGGCACTAGTACAATTTTTGATGCTGTGATACAATATGCTCCGATATGAACCTTGCACTTTTTAAAAACATAACGAAATATTTATATTGCTATCTTGGTATTGTTGTAACTGCAACACTGATCAGTTGTAACCCACTTGGCATTGACAGTGACATGGGCAGATCACAGAATAGTAACAATAATAATTCGGGTAGCAGACTTCCCGTAATAAGCAGGGCTATTCCTGATGTTGGAGATATCGTCGGAGGGACCTCTTTATCTATAAGGGGCGCATACTTTGAGAACGGTAGCAAAATATATATTGGTGACGCAGAATGTTTAAACATACAGTTTGTTGCAGCATCAGAAATTCAGTGTGTAAGTCCATCTTCTCCTACTGCTGAACGTGTGGACATTAAGGTAGTGAACCCCAACGCAGATGAGTATACCTTAACCGATGGTTACGAGTATGTAGTAACGAACCTTACGATAACAGGCCCAAACAATGGTGTTGATTTTACAACAGCAGAACAAGGACAAATGGTCCATGGTACTTGTACAAGGAATATTACCTCTTTATCATCCAATATAGGGACCTTTGTAGATAGTGATTGCAGCGATGGTACATGGTCGTTACAAACTTATACATTGGACTTGGGGCTGAACACTTTTACTGTAGCGGGTAATACAACCGATGGTGAAGCAAGTGCAAACGATAGTATAGGCATAACTTATACTGGCGGCAGTGGAAGCGTTGGTTTTATACAAATAGATAGCCCTAATGGCGGAGTTAATTTCAGCACGAACGTTCAGACACAAACGCTTTCTGGTACTTGCAGTACAGATATAGTTAACCTTTCTTCAAACTTAGGAGCGACGGTCTATTATGATCATTGCAGCATTGATGGCACTTGGTCACTTGACCCGTTCATGATGCCAGTATCTGGGCCAAACAACTTTGTTATTTCCGGTCAGGATGGGAACGGGGATGCTATAAGCGATTCTATATCTATCAACTATGATCACATTGCACCAGCATTCGCTATCTCTGGCCCACATGGTGGAACTGACTTTACAACAAGCGATATATCTCAAACGGTACATGGTACTTGCGGAACGGATGTAGTTAACATTACAGTTTTGATCAACGGTGTTCCTGGTGGTGTGTCTGATGCTGACTGCTCCAATAATGACTGGTCGTTAGCGCCTTACCCTCTGTCCCCTGGAGCGAACGTATTTACAGTTACAGGATATGATGAGGCAGGTAACTCTACTTCTGCTTCTATGACGATAACTTACGATAACGGTAACTATTCAATAGAGATATTGCAACCAAATAATGGGCTAAACTCTACAACAAATACTGCAAGTCAGACGCTATATGGGACTTGTACTCCTGGGTTAACAAATCTTTCTTCTACACTGGGTGCAACTTTTGCGGCGGAAAATTGTGGTATTGGTGGTAACGGAACGTGGTCGTTACACCCATATACTTTATCAAGTTCTGGCACCGATTATACTTTTACAATTTCTGGTTTAACGCCAGCGGGTAATACTGTTAGCGACACCATAGTTATCACTTACGATACTGCAGCACCTGCTGTAGCTATTAATGGGACAAGTTTTGTTACGGATCAACAGGTTCAAACGGTTACTGGTACTTGTGGTAATGATGTAGTGAACCTTACCGCAAACACTGGGCATTATATTGCAGAGAACCATTGCAGCGATACTGGTCCTCTTGCTGGTACTTGGAGCTTAACTCCAACAGTTCTTGATCCTGGACCTAATACGTTCACAATAACGGCTTACGATAGTGCAGGGAACCATGCAGATGCATCCATAGTAATTACTTACCACAATATTCCTTCAGCTTTACAAGTTACAGCACCTAATGGTGGCAGTAACTTTACTACTAATGTTTCAACACAAACTGTAACAGGAACTTGCACAACTAACGTAACGAACCTTACTGTGAATGGTGGTCGCACTTTTAGTGACGCTGATTGTACAGCAGATGGTCATTGGGCATTAAATTCTGTTAGTTTAGTTTATGGTGATAACACTTTTACAATAGAAGGGGACGATGATCTTGGGCATCATCTTACAACAACGCAGACAATAAATTACGATAACTTGCCTCCATATTTGACTATCGATAACCCTAGCAGCGACCTTACAACTAATGTTATTGTACAAACAGTATCCGGCTCATGCGGCGACGATGTTGTAAGTATGACGACGTTGCAGGGCACTAGTTTTGCAAGCATAGATTGTGCTGCAACTCACACCTGGAGCTTGAATGCTAAAGTATTGAATGTTGGAAGTAACGTATTCACTATAACGGCGTATGATGCTGCAGGTAATGCCACTGTACTTACTAGAACGATAATCTACGATAACGTTCCAGCCGAGTTGCACATCACGTCCCCTAACGGTGGTGCATCGTTTACTACTAATTCAGCTCTACAGTCTATATATGGGACTTGTACTACGGACGTAATTAACCTTTCTGTAAATGGTGGTTATACTTTTAATAGCGCTGATTGTTCAACCGGTACATGGAGCCTGACTCAAGTTGCTCTGGCTACCGGACCTAACACCATTACTGTGTCCGGATACGATAATATGGGTAATCCGCTTAGTGACTCTATTACCATAACTTATGATGGCTTAGCACCGACGGTAAGTATAGACAGCCCTAGCAACTCTGGAACTTATATAACTCACTCTATTATAGAAACGGTTTCTGGAAGTTGTGGTTCGGATGTTGTAAGCATGACGTCCAGTAACGGTGCTTTTCAGCACATGACTTGTTCTACGACTCAAAGCTGGTCTTTATACCCATTCTTACTAGAGCAGGGTGATAATTTATTTAATGTAATTGCATTCGACCAGGCAGGTAACTTCTCTAACAGTACGCTGACCATAACCTATAACTATGTGCCTAGTTCTTTAAGGATCACAGGTCCTAATAACGGTTCTAACTTTACTACTAACGTTAACTCCCAAATAATACACGGCACTTGCAGCGATGATATGCATAATTTAAGCTCTTCACCGGGCACTGTGGACGTAAGCACCTGCGCTATAAATGGAGAGTGGTCATTACAATTATATGATCAACTTATTGCAGGAGATAATGTATTTACAATATCTGGAAAGGATTATCTTGGTAACACCTTAACTGATTCGATTACCATAAATTACAATACAACTGCGCCAGATATAACTATTGCGGAACCTCATGGTGGAACTGACTTTATAACCGGGCAGCAGGTACAAACAATATCTGGAACATGCAGCAGTGAAGTAACAAGTGTAACGATGAATAATGATGTGCTTGTTAGTTCTGATTGTGCAAACCCATTGGGAGGGACGTGGAGTTCTGGTCCTATAGTCCTAGCGTCAGGAGTGAATACTTTTACAGCAACGGCTCATACTGCAGCAGGCAACACTGCAGATAAAACTATAACAATAACTTACAACTACACTCCTAGTTCGTTACAGATCACAAATCCTAATAACGGATTAAGTTACACAACTAATGTTCAATCACAATCTATACATGGAACATGCAGTACAGACATGAAGAACCTTTCTACGTCGTTACCGTGGGTTCTTTCGGATAGCGATTGCACAAATGGTACCTGGTCTTTAGCAACAGATAATCTTGTGGCAGGGGATAACGTAATTACAATATCCGGTAAAGACTATCTCGGCAACACATTAACCAAAACAATGACCATAACTTATGACAGTACTTCACCGTCTATAACTATTCAGGCTGATGGGCATAGCAGCAGTTACACGACTTCACTTGCATCACAAACGGTGTCTGGAACATGTAGCGCAGATGTAACAAGCATTACTACCAATAAGGGTGCTTTGTTCACTTCTGACTGCGCTGGAGCCGGCACTTGGCAACTATGGCCATTTGTTCTTTCTGTTGGAGCGAACACCTTTAATGTAATAGCAACTAATGCTGCAGGAACCTCTGCTAACGCCTCAATAACCATAACTTACGATAACCACACTTATTCTTTAAATATAACCCACCCTAACGGTGGAACTAGTTTTACAACAAATGTTGCTTCACAACATGTCTATGGAACTTGTACAAGTGGTATTACAGGTCTTACATCGTCGCTAGGAACCTTTGCAAATAGTGACTGTACAACTGGTGCATGGGAATTAAACCCATATACGATGCTAACTTCTGGCCACGTTTATACTTTTACGGTTTCTGGTACGGACCCAGCAGCAAACCCAGTTAGCTCCACTATGGCTATTACTTACGATACGACCCCACCGACTGTAACTATTTCAAGTCCTGTGACAGTTGTAAGCCCAAGTACAGAAGGAAGTGTTTCTACATATACATCAATACCGACGATATCAGGATCATGCATCGATGTAGTAAGTATGCAAACCACTAATGGCTCCTTTGCAAATGGCGGTTGTAGTGGTGGAAGCTGGTCACTTAACCCAGCTGTAATGAACTCTGGAATTAATAATTTTACCATTACTGGAACGGATGTCGCTGGTAACACTGATATTAAAACGGTACACATAACTTATTATCCTACTCCAGCCTCTATACATATAACAAACCCTTCTACTACACTTTATACGAACACGCTATCACATACAGTATCTGGTACTTGTACTCATGAAATAACGAACCTTACAACTACAGCTGGAACATTCACTGATTCTGGCTGTTCAGATGGTACATGGTCGCTGAATACAACTTCTTTGAGTGCAGGATTAAATACAATAACTGTTTCCGGAAAAGATGCAGTAAATAATACTGTGTCCGCTTCTGTTGGCATATATTATGATACGCTTGCTCCAACCCTTAGTATTACAGATCCTAATGTTGGCGCAGACCTAACAACTAATGTTCTTGTACAAACAGTCTTTGGTTTGTGCGGCACAGATGTTACAAATATTACAACGTCGCTAGGTAGCTTTGCTGATTCAAACTGTTTAGATGGTACCTGGAGTCTGAACCCTAAAGTAATGTCGCTTGGAATAAATACTTTTACAATAACTGCTTATGATGCTTCTGGTAACTTTACAACAGCGACTATACACATAACTTTTGATGATATCCCTCCAACAGCTCCAACTGTAAGTGCTACAAGTCCAACTGCAAATACAACTCCTACCTGGTCGTGGGTAGCAGGAGGAGGCGGTAATGGGAACTTTAGGTATAAACTTGATGATGCTGACCTAACAAGTGGAGCGACAGCAACAACCTCCCTAAGTTACACCCCAGGCACCCCTATTGCCATAGGGGTACATACGCTTTATGTTCAGGAACGTGACGATGCCGGTAATTGGTCGACAAGCGGAACTAAAGCTGTAACCATAGAAGCATGCAATGCCCTGCAAGCCTTTGGGAAAAACCAGTATGGTCAACTTGGTATAGCTGATGCACATCCTTTATATTATCCTACGCCGACAGATGTGCCCAACCTGACAAATATCACCAAAGTAGTTGCATCAAATAATTTTACAATTGCCAAAAAAAGCGACGGCACACTTTGGGCTTGGGGGAATAACGATAGTGGACAACTTGGTATCGGAGATACAGGCACCAGAGGGACTCCTCAGCAAGTTAGTGGTTTAGGTGGTATAACCATAGCAGATGTTTGTGCTGGAAATAGTTTTGCTATAGCCCTTGATAATACAGGGAGCGTTTGGACTTGGGGAGCTCCAGCTAGCAATCAGATGGGTGATAACACATTAACGACTAAAGTATTACCTGCACAAAATGTGTACTTTCCAGCAGGTATTACAAAAATAAATACCTCGCTGGGAGCCTCGCACTCTCTTGCTATTGCAAGTGATCATACTGTTTGGGCATGGGGGCTTAATACCTCAGGTCAACTTGGTGATGGTACTGCGCAGATTCGTGCTACGCCAGTCCAAGTTGCAGACACAATTTCCAGCGTGCTAACTGTTTCTAGTGTTGTTGTAACAAGTGCAACAACAATAACTGTTACAACTACTGGTAACCACAATTTAGCTCCTAACCACCGCATAGTCATGGCAGGATGGACAGGAACAGGTATTAACGGAACCTTTCTTATAGCGACAGTGCCAAACAATACTTCTTTTACTTACACAACTTCAGGCGCAAGTGGCACACCAACTGGTGGAACTGCTACCGCCTACTTGCCATCTGTATTACTTCCGTTTAATCCTTCCTTAACTGGATACGGCAGTATAACTGGAAGCGGAACAACTGTAACTGTTACAACTTCAGCTAATTATCTTCATGGTTTAACAACTGGGCAAAAAGTAGTAATGGCGGGATGGACGGGTACTGGCGGTAATTTTAATGGGACATATGAAATAACAGTAACTTCGACCTCTACCTTTACTTACGCAGCTACAGGAACTGGAACTCCAACTGGTGGAACCATTATAGTGAATGGAGGAACAGGAGCGTTATCAAACGTTATAGACGTTGCTGCAGGAACCACACATTCAGTTGCCCTTAAAGCTGATGGAACAGTTTGGGCTTGGGGACCGGGTTCAACTAATCAGCTTGGAAATAACGTTTTACTTGCCAGCTACTCTCCATTACAGGTCCAAGTCTCTGGAGGAGCTGCTTTGACAAACGTAACAGCTATATCCGCTGGAACTAATTTCTCTTTGGCTAGAAAAAGCGATGGAACTCTGTGGGCTTGGGGACTGGGAACCAGTGGGCAGCTAGGTGATGGAACAACAATTAGCAAAAACTACGCCGTGCAAGTTAGTGGTGGTTTGTTAACCAATGTATCAAATAATATTTCTGCCGGAGACACACATGCACTAGCAGTAAAAGCTGATGGAACTTTGTGGGCTTGGGGTAATGACGCTAGTGGGCAACTTGGCGATGGAGGATACGCATCAAGAAGTACTCCTTATCAGGTCCTTTCTAATGCAAATCAGGCTAGTGCAGGAAATGGTTATTCAGCAATGACTACGACTGGCAATACTGTAAAAGTTTGGGGGATGGATCTTTATTTACAGTTTGGTATTACCGAAGAATATAAAACAACTCCAACACCTGTGTATAACTTTGAAAATACTCCAGTTTTGGATATTTCAGGAGGGACATCCACCAGTTCTATAGTGAAATTGGACCGAACAGCCTGGGCAACAGGGGTAAACGGTTCTGGCCAATTAGGAGTTCATCTTCCAACAAGTAGCGTTACTGGTAACGGTTCCCTTGTAACAGTAACCACAACCTTTCCTCATGGATTAGTAAACTTTACACAAGTTACGATGTCTGGGTGTACAGGAGGCTCTGGTACTTGGAATGTGACACCATTTGTGACTGTAACAGGAGCTAACACTTTTACATATGCAGCCACAGGGAATGGAACGGCAACTGGTTGCACAGTAATACCCACCGAGGAAAACACTTTTACACAAATTAGGGGTGTGAACGACGTTGGTTTTTTAACGAACGTTAGTAAGGTAAGAATGGGGTCCTATTGTGGGTTAGTTCTTAACAATGACCAAACAGTTTACGGTTTGGGGCAAAACGTATATGGACAACTTGGTGATGGGACAGTAACAATAAGGACCACTCCAGTATATAAAGTTGCGGATGTCGTCTCAAAATCGTTAAACATTAATACCGTTACTGTAACAAGTGCAACAGTTATAACTGTTACAACTACCGGCAATCATAATATACAACCAGCAAGTCGTGTAACAATGTCCGGATGGACTGGTGCTGGTGTTAACGGAACATTTTTAGTACAAACTACAGCGAGCACAAACACGTTCACATATACTACAAGCGGAGCAAGTGGCCCAGCAACGGGAGGAACTGCAACCGTAGAACAACCTTCTGTTCAATTATTAACTAGTAACGTGGCGGGGAATGGGACTACTGTGACAGTAAATACAAATACTGCTATTCCTAATTTTTCAACTGGGAATAAGGTACAAGTAGTTATGGGCGGTTGGTCCGGAGGCTCTGGCAATTGGAACGGCACCTATGAGGTTACAGGCACAGGGACTAACTCCTTTACATATACTGCTACAGGTAATGGAACAGCAACGGGAGGAACTGCAATATTAAATGGTGGAACTGGGGCTTTGTCTGGAGTCATAGATATAGCTGCAGGAACAACGACTGCTGCTACCTCTATCGCTGTTAAGTCTGATGGAACTGTTTGGACCTGGGGGGCGAACACTTACGGAGAGTTAGGAAACGGCTTGTTTACAACTATGGCTCAAACAAGCTTTCCAACTCAAGTTCTGACTTCTGCAGGGACTCCTCTAACGGGAATAATCGCTGTTTCTAGTGCTCTATATAACATGTTGGCATTAAAGTCTGATGGAACGGTTTGGGCGTGGGGGAATAATACTTACGGTCAAATAGGGGACGGAACTATAGGCGTACAAAGGAACTTTGCTGTTAAGGTCCTTAATTTAACAAATGTAGTTAATATAAATACTGCTTATTTAAGCTCCTTTGCGGTAAAGGGTGACGGAACGATTTGGGCGTGGGGTTATAATGGTGCTTTCGGATTGGGTGATGGAACCACTTCTAGCAAAAATTTTCCTGTTCAAGTTGTTGGAATAAATAATGCCATTAAAGTTGTATCTGCTCCTGCCAATCCAGTGCCTATTTATGCACTTAAATCTGATGGAACAGTTTGGGCTTGGGGTGCGGGCAACTATGGCCAATTTGGTGATGGTGAATCAGGTTATTATAGACTGTTACCAACAAAAATACCTGGGCTTAGCCATGTAGTAAATATAGCGGTTGGAGACGCCCATGTTATAACTTCTCATAACTGCAGTTACTAATTTGACACTTTTATAAACTTTAAAACAGTTACGTTGTTTCACTATGGTATAAAAATAGTATGGGTAGAATCGCAGGAACCCTGTCTCTGTTATTAATGCTACTGTCGTTGTCACCACTGGTCTATCCAAAAGACATCCCTGGATGCAAACTTTACTACGTCGTCAAACCAGCAGATACACTTGCAAAGATCGCTTCATCTTTGGGCATGAGACCACTGCAAAAGTCTGCAATAAAAATAGCAAAAGCAAACGACATAGAGGACAGGAACATCGTTGAAGTTGGCAGCAAGATCTGCGTCGACGAAAATATAATAAAAACTGGTTCGCCAACGCTTGAATGTTACAAAATAAATAATAAGAAAAAACTTTGTATGGATAAAGACAGTTTCAACAGCGCAACAAACGCAAAAGGAGTTGTAAGTAGATCAAAAAAATGCACCAAGTTCCACGAGGTAAAACCAGGTGAAACACTGAGCATAATTGCACGTTCTATCGGGATGAGCCCACCATATGAATCTGCATTAAAGCTTGCAGAGGCTAGTGGTATAAAAAAACCTAGCAAGGTGGAAATAGGGGATAAGGTCTGCGTCGATAAAAAATATATAAATGGCGACAAAAAAGAAAAAGGTTTTAAGTGCTTTAAAACTAAGAATAATAGAAAATTTTGTGTAGATGCTGCTGCTCTTGCTGCAATAAAATCCCAAAAACCAAAAGAGATCGAGCCTGAATCGGAACCAGAAGTTATTGTTGTAGCACCAACGCCACAACCTGAGACACAAAATGCTGCATCATCATTTGTTGTTGAAGCAGAAAAGCCATCGGACATAGTTGCAAAATTAAAGAAAGAAGAAACCGCTGCAACCCCACAACAGCCAGAACCAATAACTGTAGAAGCAGAAAAAAAGCCTACCCCAAAAAAAGAACCAATAAAAGAAGAACCAAAAAAAAGTGAAGCAAAAGATAAAGATCCTGACGTTTTTATTGGTATCTCTGCAATGCCCTTTTTAATTTATAGTAGAATAGACGCTGTTGATACAATAACAGGGGCAAAGGGATCCATTCTTTCTAGAGCAGATTACGGTGCAACTTTTAAAATAATGCAGCTTTGGGGAAATTATTTTACAAGCGAAATGATACTTCAGGCAGAAAGAAGAACTTATGAATCAAATTCAGGTAGAGTGTTTAATCAACGTGGTGGAAGTATGCTTAACTTTGGTGTTGGCATGGGGTTGAAGTTTTGGAATAGACTAGAATTGAAGGCTAGGGGCTTTTATGGTGACGAGCTATATTTTAGGGCACCAAGCACGACTTCTCTTGCTATAGATTGCACAACAACCTTAAAACTCGATCTTGCCCTATATTTTGACATAGTTACAGCAAGCTGGGCATCCACGGGTATTGGTGGTGGTGCAAGGGTAATAAAAGGTGGTTTTATAGAACCAATTGGTGGCGAAGCAGGTTATGCCGTAAAAACCGGTTATGGCTACTTTGGAACCTTCTATATGAGGCATAAATTTGGACACGTAATGTTCGAAGAATCATTTATGTACGAGAGCATGATAAAGAATACCGACCTCTTCAAACAGATACATACTGCAGCCTATATCAGTGGAGGAGTAACCCTTCTTTTATAAGATAAATAACTGTAACTACCCCAAAAAATATTAGATTTACAAAGTTGTTGTAAATAAGAAAGCACCCCACTATGGTTTTTATAACAAGAAAACTGTAGGAGGTGCTTTAGTCATGACTTTCGCCAAGATTAGAGAAGAATTTAGCAGTATTAGTGTGTGTTTGACAAGAACAAAAAGTAAGGTGTTGCACAAATTTCTAGTAGAGATGGTTTTAGGGATAAGCCGTTCGAGGAGCTTAAACATTTCACGGATAGCGTTGGAGCTTCAAGAAGAGCTATCCACAGCTTCTAGACATATACATAAAAAGATAGTGCGATTACTTGGAGCGTTTGATTTATACCATTTCGCTATCAAATTTCTTGATTTAGTATTATAATTACCCCAAAGGGGGTAATTAATATGAACCATTTGCATGTTGAAGATCATTTAACAGAAAAAGAATTGCAGAACAGAATGAAAGAGGCAGAAGGCAAAGAAGAATATCGACGCTGGCAATCGATTTTATTAGCTAAGTATAAAAGTTTTTCAGGAGAAGTTATTGGTTATATTGTTGGTGTTGGAACAACAACAATATATAAGTGGATTCAAATTTATAATGATAAAGGAGCAGAAGATTTTGAGTTTAAAGGGGCTGGAGGAAGAAGACGCAGCTTGCTAAGTATAGAGGAAGAAGAAAAAATATTACTAAAATTATCAAAAGAATCTGAGGTTGGAAGATATATAAACTCAAGCAAAATCAAAACAGAAGTAGAAAAAAGACTCAGCAAGGATGTATCAGAAGATTATGTTTACGATTTACTCCACCGTCATGAATGGAGAAAAATAGTTCCTCGCCCTTATCATCCGAAAAAGGATGATGTAAAACAAGCTGACTTTAAAAAAAATTTCCGGAACTTATGGGTGAAGCGTTAGAAAAATTTCATCCACTTGATAGACGACCGATAAAGATATTTTTTCAAGATGAAGGTCGATTTGGCAGAATGACAGATGTGTACAAATGCTGGTGCCCAAAAGGGATAAGACCATTACTTAAAAAGGCGCTGGAGCGAGAGTTTACATATGTTTATAGTGCCGTTGAACCATTAACAGGAGACAACTTTTCCTTAATATTGCCAGAAGTAAATAATATAAGTATGTCGTTGTACCTTAAAGAACTATCGTCGTTTTATTTTGGATATCGCATTGTGATAGTAATGGACTCAGCGTCATTTCACAGTGATCTAAATGCTGTAGATATTGACAACATAAGTATTGTCCATTTGCCGGCATACAGCCCAGAACTCAATCCTGTAGAGCATTTGTGGGATTATCTTAGAGAAAACTATTTTGGAAATCGTTACTGGAAAACAATTGAAGAATTGGAAATATACTTAGAAAACATACTCAGAGACGTTCATAAAGACAAACTTACGTTAAAATCGCTAACAGGTTTTGATTGGATAAATCAAGAAATTTGATAGCGAAATGGTATTACAAATTTATTTCTGATCTAATAAGAACGGCCCAAAAATCAATTATCATCATCGATAATTACATAGATGATACCGTTCTAGTCTTACTGTCAAAAAGGAAGAAAAACTTGGATGTTACGATATTAACAAAAACAATATACGAACAATTAGCACTGGATGTAAAAAAATATAACGAACAGTATCCCATAATAAATATTGGAGAATTTAAAAATGCTCATGACAGATTCATAATTATAGATAAAAAAGTTATATACCATTTTGGGGCTTCTTTAAAAGATCTAGGGAAAAAATGGTTTGCTTGTTCAAAAATGGACATGGAAGCAACAGAAATGTTGGCGCGCTTAAAAAGAGAATAACCTTACCCACTTATACTATTTTTATCCCATTTTGCATTCATCACGTTGTAGACGTGATCTTTTAGCTCAGAAGCTGACTTAAAACCCTCGGGATCAATATCCGGCAGCCTTTCTATAATTACTTTGGTATTGCGGACTTTTTGTGCCTGAGTAAAAAGCTCTTTTATAAAGTTGCCCTTTATTCTTGGAACAATACTCTCGCGAGGTTCATATTTAATTATTACAGGTTTTATAGGGCACCCTGTTTGCATAGCAACGTGGAATGGTCCAGATTTTAGATTTTGCATATGGTCATACGAGCGTGTACCTTCTGGGAACACTATCAATGAATTTCCATTCTTAAATATTTTTTCTGCTGATCTTTCCATGGATTTAAGAGCAGAAACACCTTTATCCCTATCTATAAAAACAGTCCTAACAAATTTTGCGCCAAGGCCGATCACGGGCCACTTTAATACTTCTGCTTTGCTAACAAAAAAGCCATTGAGTTCTGAACCAAGAACAATTATGTCCCAAAAGCTTGAATGAGGAGCAACGTAAACGCCAGGTTTTCCGTCTTTTGCTGACTTATAGTTCCTTACTCTTTTTATTCCATATATGAAGGTAAGGGAACGCCCCCACAGCCTCATTAAATAATAATCTATGTTGAGCCTGTTAAGGAACGTATACCTGGTCCAAAAGAACAGGAATGCCATGAGTGTAAAAAATAAGGTGCTTAAAAATAAGAAAAGGAACCTGATACTAAAAAAGAGATCCAGTATCTTAGTCATCGTAACTATCGGCCCTGGATACATATTCCATCGTCTCTGTGTTTATCTTTATAAGTTCATCAACAGACACGAATCCAGGAACTATTACTCTTAATCCTGTTTCTAATATTGCAGGTTTTGTTTGAGCAGATGCTGTTGCCCTTTTAACAAAAGGCTCTGTATCTACAACCCTAAGAACGACGTTAGTAGCAAATTCTATACCAACCGGTTCCTCATTATAGAACTCGACCATAACAGTTGCATTAGGCAGCAAAAATCCAACCCCATCACCTATTACTTCATCGGTCAAATGTACCTGCTCATAAGTTTCTAGGTTCATAAAAACATAGTTGCTGTCTTCTTTATAAAGGTATTCCATTTTATGAACATCAAGTTGCGCTTTTTCTACGTTTTCGTTAGACAAAAATCTTTTATCGCTGATGTTGCCGTTCTTCAAATTTCTTAACTTCGTTTGCATGCAAGAGTTCCCTTTTCCAGGCGTCCTATGCTCAACTGCAGCTACTCTATAAAGATCACCTTCAAGAACTATAAGGTTCCCTACTCTTAATCTTGTTACTCTAATAATGTCTGCCATAAAAATTACTCCTCTTTTTTTGTGCGCTTCTTTGTTGAAACACCGTTTTCATCAAAGCCGGCGGATTTTAATATATCCTCTGCATGTTTTTCAAGCTTTTTATTCATTATCTGTCCGTGGGCATGGATATTGATGTCCTCTATCCTGAATGTTGCCCATTCAACAGGCACGTAAGTTTCTCTGTTATCTGCAAAATATTCCTCAAAATAAGCACCTATAAAATCGAGTAAAAGATTCTTCGCATCACTTGCCGTAAGGTCGGAATGCTCTTTGGAAGAGATTGCTGCTTCAAATGGGTAACAAAAAGTTTCTTCCGCGTTCTTAAGCGTGCAAATAATATGACAAGCACCTTCGGCAAAAAAACCTTCGAAAGAGATGTTCTCGTCCTTCTTTAGATGAGCAAAGAACTGCTCATTAAATGCTGCTTCCATTTGAGCTATCTCTTCTGGTGTGAAAAAACGATCCTTCCAATCACTTTTTATTGTCATTTTTCACCTTTTGGCCTTTTTTTAGTATTGAATGCACAAGTCTTATTTCGCCAAGTGAGAACCTTTTTAGTACCCCACCAAGCCTAGGCACTACGCGCTTTTCATCCTTATTATCAATAAACCCCGATTTCATCAAGAGTTCTCTTACCCTTTCAAGGAGTATACCCGCCTCACCACTATCTGAGTCGCTGACCTTAGGAGTGTCCTTAGCAGCAGTACTGCAGGATTGGCCACGCCTAACCTCGTAGAGCCCTGCCACAACGGCAGAAGGGAGGCTAAGGGAATTGTTCACTATATCCTTGTTTATGGTGACAATATAGTCACATACGTTCAAATCTTGTGTACTTAAGCCAGCAGACTCACCACCAAAAACCAATTTTATTTTTTTCTTATTGCTGAACTTTTGGATAAATGAGTTGAGTTCCGTTAACATCACAGGATAACTTCTACGCTTGCCGATCCTTCTTGAAAAACCAAAAAGTATACTGTCCTTATCTTTTACTTCATTCAGGTCATCATATATTTTTGCGGAATCAAGCACCTCTTTACCGAACAGAGAATACTTTATTGCCTCCATGCTATTCCAAGTTTTGCATGGTCTAACAAGACTTAGTTTGCTAAACCCCATGCAGCTCATGGTGCGGGCCACACTACCTATGTTCATGGCATATTTTAGATCTACGACGACAATTTCAAATTCTACCATTTGTAACCTTTGTATTCAAAAAATATTTTTCCAAAGATCTTTTCCATAACGTCAGATACCCAATACCTGAATTCTTTGTAAGAAGATATTTTGGAACTATATTCGAATTTCCAGTTCTTTGCCTTTATTCTATCTTTCATTATCGCTGGATGAGTGCCAACGTATTTTTTAAGACCATATTTATTTGTTTTGTATTCAAGTTTTTTATTCTCTTCGTCCTTTTTTTCGCCATGCCATAATCTATCCATAGCGATAGTTTTAACTCTCATTGAATCAATGGGTCTGACCCAACCATAGTGATATATTTTTGCATTTGTATTTGAAGTAACTATTTTGGAACCATCTATGTATCTAAAACCTTGAGCGTCGGCATAAGAAACGATGTCGTGCCCATTCCTTATTATCCTTATTTCTTTTCTGTACCAATTCCTTGCGGTAGCAATACAATCATAAGAACCATAAAAATGTAGATAATCAAAAAGCAGACCATTAACCATTGGATCACTTATTTTGTCCCTCATGGTTTTTGCTATTCTTTCGTTATCACGCTCGTTTATGACCTCGTCAGCCTGTATATAGAAGCACCAGTCACCTGTGCATTGTTTGAGTGCAAGGTTTGTGTGGTGCGAGAGTATTTTTCCGCCAGATGGTTTTTCTCCACCCCATTCTGTTTGAAATACTTTTAGCTTTGGTGAGTTTATGTCCTTTACAGCTTCATAAGTTTTGTCGTCTGAATATGGAACGTTCACTACCATTTCGTCCACAAGGGGCAATATTGATTTTATGGATTCCCTAAAAGGATAATCATAAATAAGACCATTGCGCACAAATGTAAAGCCAGATACTTTCATTTTCTGTTTTGGACCAGCGTCCTAATAGAGTTTCTAAAAACAACTTCTATTTTGTCATCAAAAACCTTAAACACCACTCCTTCTCCCCAATTTATATGTTGTAACAAAGTTCCTTTTGCATATGAATTAGCAATATTATAATCAACAGGTACTTTATTTATTGACGTAGACTTTGCTTCTTCAAAAAGTTTTGAGCTACTACTTTTGGGAGCAGCAGATACTTTGGTTACCCTTGGTGAAGAGGCTTTTTTTATGGCTTCGTGTTTATAATTATGCTCGGAACCACATATCAAACATTTAACCCTTGCAACAAGATTATCTGCACCTTTTGCAACAACGACGTGGTTCATGTTGTTATCACATCTAGAACACCTAGTAACTATATACGTTCCAACTTCAGCTCTCTCATTATTTTTAGAAATCATTGCACTCCCTAAAATGGATTTTCTGGACTATTTTCGTATGCACCTGAGTGCTTTTTTATATCGTACTGACTCAAATACTTTAGTGGGTCTGCACTGTATTTTCCTTTTCTTACTTCAAAATGTGAATGAGGACCAGAAGCATGACCTGTACTTCCAACGTGAGCTATCACATATCCCTGTTGGACCACATCACCTTTATGAACAAGATTTACCTTGTTATGTGCATAAACTGTACTGAACCCTGCATTATGCCTTATTACCACCATGTTACCATACCCGCGGATCTTATGATCGCTGTAAATTACTTCTCCGCTTTTTGCCGCAAAAACGTTGGTACCCGAGTCTGCTTTTATATCTATTCCGTCGTGAAACCTTCTACTGCTTCTCCATCCATAAAAAGAAACTATCTTGCCACCGTCAACAGGCCACAGATAATTTGGTGCAGCCCTGGGGTTCTCGCTATCCGAGATCCTTTCTTTGCTATGACCATCCTTCTCCTCTTTTTCAGCTGTATCGTTAGTAGTCTGTTTTTCTGGAGCAGAGCTTTTATGTGTGCCAAAAACACTGGAGGCACGGGAGCGTCCGGAAGAGCTTTCGGACTCTTTGGAATGATTCTTTCCAAAAACAGTAGGAGACTCAGCTTTTTCGTTCACAGTAGCAGCAGATGGGGCTGAAATTTTACCAGGACCTTGTCCCAAAACAGTACCTGCAGCTGATTCAGACTCTTGTTTGGTAGCGGTGGCCCTATCCGTAAAAATATTGGTTATGTCCGCATGCAGGGACGCAGAAAAGAGCAGAACCATATTTATAATAAATATACGAAACATTCAGGCTCTAATGGTATCACAATTATTAGAACTTCCAACCCTTAAGTTCATTTATTGCATTATAATCGGTAGCATCCAACATCATCGGACAAACAGAAATAAAACCTTCATGTACAGCGTCACAATCTGAATCTTTTATTGAACCGAACGAAGAGTAATCTCCCCACAGCCAGCAATAGTCTTCGCCTCTCGGGTCCTTGCCCCATTTAACTTCTGTGGCATAACACCTATTGCCCATACCCGTTATTTTAACACCTTTGATCTTGTTTTCATCGACGTTAGGACAGTTTATATTCAGGAAGCCACCAGTTCTATATCCTTTTTTAAGCAGTTCCCCTGCTACCCTGTAAGAAAACTCCGCAGCAGTTCCCCAATGTACGGTTTTAGTGTCCCTGTTTATATCCACTGATACTGCAAAACCATTGATACCTTCTATTGCCGCCTGCCTTACACCGGCGACAGTTCCACTGTAATAAACGTCCACGCCCATATTTGCACCCCTGTTTATTCCAGAAACAACAAGGTCAGGCTTCTTTTTTAACAGACCGTGAACAGCAGCATAAACGCAATCTGCCGGAAAACCGGTCAAAGAATATATATCTTTCTCCAATTCTTTTATCCTTACCGGAGTTCTCATTGTAATAGAATGACTTGCGCCGGACCTTTCCTCGCTGGGCGACACAATAACAACCCTACCTAACGGAGCTAATGCCTTTTTGAGAACAAAAACACCCTCAGATAAGATGCCATCGTCGTTAGTTATCAGAATTATCTTTTCTGCCATTGATCGTCCCCTTATACGTTAAATTTAAAATGAACGATGTCACCTGGTTGCATTATATATTCTTTTCCTTCACTTCTTACAACTCCAGCAGCAGCAGCTTTTTTTTCGTCACCGTGCTTCATAAAGTCATCGAAAGAAACAACAGAGGCTCTTATAAAGCCTCTTTCTATATCGCTGTGTATCTTGCCTGCAGCAGCAAGAGCAGTATCACCCCTTGTTATGCTCCAAGCACGGACTTCATCTTCACCGACGGTATAAAAGGATATAAGATCCAGACAGGAATAAAGTGTATTTATAAATCTATCAGAAATACCACCACTAAGGTTTAAGTCCTTTAGGAACTCTTGCCTTTCTGCTTCACCAAGACTGCCCAATTCTTTTTCTATTTCTGCAGAGAGGGCAAGGAACGAAACCCCTTTTCTGTTTATCTTGATTTCAGAGGCGGAAGACATTAAATCCTCCGTAACGTTCATTGCAGCTATAACTGGCTTAATGCAAAAAAGTTGAAAACAAGAAAGCAATCTAAGTTCATCTTTTGTAAAATCTTTGTAGTTCATAGGCTCGTTGGATTCAAGTTTGGTCAATATTTTTTCATACAGAGCAAGTTCAGCTTTATCATATGCAGCTTTTTTCATCCTCTGTATCTTCGCTTCCAAGATCATCATGTCAGAGAGATTAAGTTCTAAAATAATATCCTCGAGTTCGTTGGAAGCTTTAGCTTTATCGTCTATAACACCTGCCACAAGAACGAGAGCATCAAGTTCCCTATATTTTGCTATAAGAGCAGGGCTACCAAGCACTGCATCAGAAGCATCATGCGCCCTATTGTAGTCAATAAGGTCGAACTCTGCATAAGTTGTCTTTTTGGGTTTAAAGATAGACGTTAGTGTACCTATGTTCTCGTCTTTTACCCTGACCTTAGAGATGTTGACCAGCCCAGAAGCAGCGCTGGCACTGGAGTTTGTGCCACACAGAGCCTCGAACAGCGTCGTTTTACCACTGGATCTTTTACCTAACAGTCCTACTTTCATAAAAACCACCTTTGTTGCTGACCTATTACTACAACAACTAACGAAAATTAAAAGGGAAAAATTGATTGAACTTATTAATAGCTGGGGTTAATATTTCAGCAGGAGTGCCTGCATGATACGTTTATTGTTAGCTGCAGCCGTAGCTTTAAGCTTGAATGCAACTGCTGCTACGACGACCGAGACTCAAACACCTTCTATAGACGACTCCATAAAAGACCTGGAAAGTGATCTTTCAAAAGAAGTTGCCCCAGTCAAGGAAACTCCTAAGGAAGCGCCCAAGGCGGCACCCAAAGCAGAATTAAAAGAGGCTCCAAAAGATGCAGCCAAAAAGAAGGTAGAGAAAACCCCTACTCCTAAGGCAACACCCAAGGAAACTCCAAAAGCAGCGCCTAAAGCAGTTCCCAAGGAAGCCACAAAAGAAACTCCAAAACCACAAGAGACAGTAAAAACAGCTCCCGTAGTTGAGCCGGAGCCAGAATCGGAACCAGTTAAAAAAACCATCGCAGAAAGAGAGTCTGTTGAAACTATAGACAACAACAACGACGGTATAAGCGAGATAAAAAAATATTATACTTTCACCCCTGCTGGCGACAAAATACTGGTAAAGAAAGAGATCGACATAAATGGCGATGGTAAGGCTGATTATGTTGTTTATTATGACAACAAAAAACTTGGTGATGATAGAGTAATAAAAATAATAGTTGATAACGATTTCGACGGTAAATTCGATGAAATAAGGTATTACAACCCTGACTCTGGAAAATTGATACAAAAGGAATATGATCTGAACTTTGACGGGAAAGCTGATGTTATAAAACGTTATTACAATGGTGAACTGGTAAAAAAAGAAGTTGATACCAACTTTGATGGTATGATGGATTATTGGGAATATTATCAGGATGGGAAGCTGGTTAGGACAGAAGTGGACACTAATGGTGATGGTAAACCTGATAAGGTCGGTAAATCCCAAATACAGGATGTTTATAAGTTTGATGTAGACGATGTAACAGCTAACAAAAAATTAGACAAAGGTGCCAAAGCTAATGGTGCTATAC
>Ga0118677_10003985_pt2 | contig 24404 bp, 19 predicted proteins | sample AliMusrvi5mmetaG_FD_86154 | JGI IMG/M metagenome (GOLD analysis project Ga0118677, IMG submission 86154)
CTTTAAATGACAAGCTTTGCGAATTCGGAGCGGCGGCCAGCGGTATTTCCGGTTTTGAAACAATGCTTGGCAGTTTGATGAATCTGGTGGCCACCGGCAAGATCACCCTTCCCCTGCTGATCGCAAAATTGACTTCCGGGCCCGGCAGGTTATTAGGAGGACGATTCGGCTCTCTGACACCGGGGGCAACAGCAGACATCACCATATTCGATCCTGGGGCCGAATGGACGGTGGACTCAGGCAAGTTCATCTCAAAAGGGAAGAACACCCCTCTCCAGGGCGAAACGCTTAAAGGCAAGGTGATTTTAACTGTTTTCGGGGGCGCTGTGGTATTCACAGACGATGTGAAAACACCCTGACGGGGTGATTTGGCTCCCGAAACGGACGAATAAATGGGAAAAAGGTAATAAAGAAGATGACAAAACGAGCGATTTTACTTCTCGCGGACGGCTCGATATATGAAGGCCGGAGTTTCGGCGCTGATACCGATGCCTGCGGGGAGGTCGTTTTCAATACTTCGATGACAGGATACCAGGAGATGCTGACCGATCCCTCTTATGCGGGCCAGATAGTCATTCCAACATATCCCCTGGTCGGCAATTACGGCATCAACGAGTGCGATGTAGAATCCGGGCGGATCCAGGTCCGCGGGTTTGCGGTGAGGGAAGACTGCGCGGAACCAAGCCATTATCTCAACCGCGAAACCCTCGATGACTATCTGCGAAAAGAAGGTGTGCCGGGCATATCCGGCCTCGACACACGCTGCATCACCCGTAAACTCCGGAATTACGGCGTCATGATGGGGGTGCTCACATCCACCCGGACGCCACAAGAGGCGTTCGAGATGCTCCAGGCTGTTCCGGATTACGGTAAAACCGATTTCGTGAAAGAGGTTTCAACAGTGGAACCATTCCGCTTCAGGCCGGAAGACGGCGAAGGGCATAGAAACGTTGTAGTGGTAGATTACGGCTGTAAATACAATATCATGAGGATCTTGCGCAACGCAAGCTGCAACGTTACGGTGGTTCCCTGTACTGCCACTTCCAAAGACATCCTGTCATATCGCCCCGATGGCATTGTGCTTTCACCGGGGCCGGGCAATCCGGAACTGCTGGATTATGCCGTTTACAATATCAGGGGATTACTCGGCTATAAACCCATCATGGGTATCTGCCTGGGCAACCAGCTTATCGCCCGTGCTTTCGGCGGAAAGAATTTCAAACTCAAATTCGGCCATCGGGGAGGCAATCATCCGGTGAAAGACCTCGAATCGGGCAGGGTTTATATCACGGCGCAAAACCACGGCTACGCGGTCGACCCCGACGGTATCAAAGACGGGCTGGAAGTCAGCCATGTAAACCTGAATGACGGCACGGTGGAAGGATTGCGCCACAAAAACCTGCCGATATTCACTATCCAGTACCATTCCGAGGCCTCGCCCGGACCGTTAGACAGCACATATCTCTTCGACAGATTTATCGATTCATTGGACGACGGCAAAAAAGGGGCATGATGACAATCTCATCGAAAATTTCGGTCTCAATTATTGGAGGCGTAATGCAGGCGGAAGGAAATTGAATTGACCACCAAACCTAAAAAAGTGCTAATCATCGGTTCCGGGCCCATCATCATCGGGCAGGCGGCGGAATTTGACTATGCTGGAACACAGGCATGCAAAGCGATGCGGGAAGAGGGTGTGACTTCGGTACTGGTCAATTCCAACCCGGCCACCATCATGACCGATGAAAATATTGCCGATATCGTCTATATCGAACCCCTGACAGTTGAAGTACTGACCCGCATCATCGAGCATGAGAGGCCTGACGGCCTTCTGCCGACCCTCGGAGGCCAGACCGGGCTCAACCTGGCTGTCGCCCTTGCAGATGCCGGGGTACTTGAAAAATACGATGTTCGTACTCTGGGCACGTCAATCGAGACGATCCGCACCGCCGAAGACCGCGAACTCTTCAAGGAACTGCTGCTCCAAATCGGGGAACCCGTCCCGCCGTCCGCAACGGTGACCACGATTGAAGAAGCAAGAAAAATCGCGCATGAAATAGGGCTTCCTGTGGTCATTCGCCCATCGTTCACCCTCGGGGGAACGGGTGGGGGAATGGCCCACACCTGGGACCAACTCGAAAACATCGCTTCGGGCGGCCTCATGGCAAGCCCGACGCACCAGGTACTCGTCGAACGTTCGGTCGGCGGCTGGAAAGAGATAGAGTATGAAGTCATGCGCGACTCAGCCGACAACTGCATAACCGTATGCAATATGGAAAATTTCGATCCCGTGGGCATACACACCGGCGACAGCATTGTTGTGGCGCCCTCTCAGACGCTGACGAACAAAGAATATCAGATGCTGCGCTCGGCTTCTCTCAAGATTATCCGAGCATTGAAAATCGAGGGCGGCTGCAATATACAATTTGCCCTTAATCCCTCAAGCTCCGAATATGTCGTCATAGAGGTTAACCCGCGTGTCAGCCGCTCTTCAGCCCTAGCGAGCAAGGCTACCGGCTATCCCATCGCGCGGGTGGCGTCTAAAATCGCCGTCGGTAAAAGGCTTGATGAAATAACCAATGCAGTTACCGGAAAAACACTGGCCTCTTTTGAGCCCGCGCTGGATTATATCGTCGTCAAAATTCCCAGATGGCCGTTCGATAAATTCGCGTCCGGGGACAGGCTGCTGGGGACGCAGATGAAAGCCACCGGCGAGGTTATGGCGATTGACCGTACGTTTGAAGCCGCGTTACAGAAAGCCGTCCGCTCTCTCGAATTCGGGAAGAAAACACTGCTTTGGGAAGACGCAAGGTGGGAACTCGGCGATAACAGGGAAAACTATCCTATGGAACCCACCGACCTGAGACTTTGGGGGGTAATGGCGTCACTGCGACGCGGTATGACGCCGCAGGCGATAACCGACCGCACCAGGATTGATCTATGGTTCCTGGATAAGATGCGTAATATCGTCAATATGGAAAAACGGCTACTTTCTGAGACACTCGATCCGGAGTTGATGCTGACAGCTAAACGCTGCGGTTTCAGCGATGTGATGATAGGAACTTTAGCCGACCGCCTTCCCGAACAGGTGCGCCAGCTGCGCATCGACTGGAACATCAAACCCGTATACAAAATGGTCGACACTTGCGCAGCGGAATTCGATGCCGCCACCCCTTATTTTTACAGTACATACGAAAGCGAAAATGAAGCGCTCCCGTTACCCGGGAAAAAAGCTGTGGTCATCGGAAGCGGTCCTATCCGCATCGCCCAGGGCATCGAGTTTGACTACTGCTCGGTCCACTCATCTTGGGCTCTCCAGCAGGCTGGTTACAAAAGTATCATGGCCAACTCCAATCCAGAAACCGTATCGACGGATTTCGACACATCCGACAGGCTGTATTTTGAAGCACTCGATGCTGAAAGTTTACGTGACATCCTCGAAAATGAAGGAGCCGGCGAAAATTGCGGCGAAGTACCCTCCATAGTCCAGTTCGGCGGGCAAACAGCCATCAACCTGGCCGAGCCCCTTTCCCATTCAGGGATGCCGATCATCGGCTCGAGTTCCGAAACTATCGACCTGGCAGAGGACAGGGGACGGTTTGAAGCGTTCCTCTCCGGCCTCGGCATCCCCCAAGCTCCCGGGGGGGCCGTCACCAACATCGAAGAAGCCTTGAAAGTTGCAGACCTTATAGGGTACCCGGTTGTCGTGCGGCCCAGTTATGTGCTTGGCGGACGCGCGATGGAAATTGTTCACGAGGCCGGGGAACTCGTACGCTACATGAAAGCCGCCTCTGAACTGGACACCGGCCACCGCATCCTGGTAGATAAGTACCTGCTGGGAAAAGAAGTTGAAATCGATGCGGTCGCTGACGGCAGTTCTGTTTTTATACCCGGGATCATGGAGCATATCGAACGTGCCGGGGTCCATTCAGGCGACAGCATGGCGGTGTATCCGGCTTTACGATTATCTGCGGAAGAAATCGAGACAATCGTCGATTACTCGGTGCGTATGGGGCTGGGGATGGGTATCAAAGGGCTCATGAACGTGCAGTTCGTGGTCGTCAGAGAAACGTCTTCCTCCAGAGTATACGTACTGGAACTCAATCCGCGGGCCAGCCGGACAATCCCCTTCATCTCGAAAGTAACAGGGGTCCCCATGGTGGATGTTGCCACCAAGGTCATGCTGGGCATCAGCCTCAAGGAACAGGGCTATGATACCGGATTGTTTCCTGCACGCAACCTCATCGCTATCAAGGCCCCGGTATTCTCCATGTCGAAACTTACTGGAGTCGACACATACCTCGGGCCTGAGATGAAATCCACGGGAGAGGTCATGGGCATAGACCATACCTTCGATGCCGCTCTTGGCAAGGCCTTGGTCGCGGCAGGGATGATGTTACCGCGGTCTGGAAAACTTCTGCTGAGCATTGCCGACCGTGATAAGGCTGAGGCGTTGCCGATAATCCGGAAGCTTTACAAAGCAGGATACAGTTTCTTCGCCACCGAAGGTACAGCCGCCATGATCGAAACCGCCGGGATGCCGGTGAAAACCATCACAAAAAAGCTGTCAGAAGGGCATCCCAACGTTATCGATGTAATCCGCGACGGCACTGTTGACGGAGTAGTCAACACGGTGACCGGAGGGAGAGTGCCACTGCGTGATGGATTCGAAATCAGGCGTGCCGCAGTAGAAAAACGCATCCCGTGTTTCACCTCTCTAGATACGGCCGGAGCGCTTTCCGACGTTGTAAATGACGGCAGCCGCACTTTCAACGTTAAGCCGCTTACCGAATACCGGAACGCCGGGAAGGTAGAAGGCTAAAATGATGGCTATCGTGTCAGGACCGGGCACCCCCCCAACACAATCAAAGGCAGAAGTGTTATCGTGCAATCCGGTGACGGCAGGGACTTATCTTCTCAGGGTCAACGCTCCGGCGGTCGCAGCCGCCGCCAGGCCGGGTCAGTTTACGATGGTGAAATGCGGGGGCGACGCTTTTCTCAGGCGCCCTCTAAGCATCCACCGGGTGAGTGAAACCGGGGCAGAAATAAGTTTCCTGTTCGCCGCGATTGGAAAAGGCACTGACTGGCTTTCGGCTTCCAAACCCGGTGACACACTGGACATCATCGGGCCGCTGGGCAACGGGTTCGATCTCCATGTTTCGTCAAGAGAGATTTTGCTTGTCGCCGGGGGATTGGGACTCGCCCCCCTTGTTTTTCTGGCAGAACGGGCGAGGAGAAATGGCATCCGGGTCAACCTGGCCTACGGCACTGCAAGCGACCAGCGTTACGATAAAAAATTGTTGCCCGAGGGCATAAGGCTTGTGGAGTTTACCGATGATGGCACCTGCGGTCGCAAGGGCTTCGTGACGGAGTGTGTCCCCGGCTTCATCGGCTCGGTAGACCAGGTATTTGTTTGCGGGCCCCTTCCGATGTATTTTGCTCTGTCGAAACAGCAGAATCTAAAAGGGAAAGATATCCAGATTTCCCTTGAAACCCGCATGGCGTGCGGGCTGGGTGTATGTTACGCATGCAGCATCAAAACCGTCGACGGGCAGAAACAGGTATGCCATGACGGCCCCGTATTCCGCCTGGACGAGATCGTCTGGAATGAGATGGCAGGGATCTGATTCTCTGAGGGTTACCGGGTAGAGGTTTCCGGAGAAAAATTACTTCCCTTGTATCAACGAGAAAAATTCCGCCCTGGCTGCAGCTCGCTTCTGAAAAACCCCCCGCAAGGCCGATGTGATTACTGTCGAACCGGGTTTCTTGATGCCCCGCATAACCATGCACAGATGTTCAGCCTGGATAACCACCGCCACTCCGTCGGGCTTGAGACCGTCATTCACTGCATCGGCTATCTGTGTCGCCATGCGTTCCTGTATTTGCGGCCGCCTCGATATGCATTCCACAACCCTCGCCAGCTTGCTGATGCCCACCACCCTGCCCTCGGTATTGGGGATATACCCCAGGTGCACGACCCCGTAAAAAGGAAGCAGGTGGTGTTCGCACATGGAATAAAAAGGGATGTCTTTCAATATGACCAGTTCGCGGTGTCCCAATTCGTATCCGACTTTGAGTTCTTCCCTCGGGTCCTGGCTCATGCCCGAAAAAAGTTCCCCGTACATCTCTGCCACTCGGCGCGGAGTTTCGGCCAGGCCTTCCCTTTTGGGATCTTCCCCGAGGGCGACTATGATTTTAGCGACGGCTTCGCGGATAGCCTTTTCATCAAACAAGGAGATATCCCTGTTTACATTGTCGGTGCGATTGAAATTTCTCATCCTGCGAATCAACCCCATCCCAAGGCTTTCTCTATCGAGAGCAGATCTGCCGGCAATTTCATAATATCAGGAGCGCTCTTTATTGCCGTATCCGGGTCTTTCAGGCCGTTTCCGGTAACGATGCAAACGATCTTGCTGCCGGAAAAATCTCTACCCTGTTTTGAAAGTTTGAGAAGGCCAGCAAGAGGGGCTGCGGACGCGGGTTCCCCGAACAGCCCGGCTTTCCGTGCCAGGAGGTGATAGGCGGACAGGATTTCTTCGTCGGTCACCATGTCGATGGTGCCCCCGGATTCATCCCTGGCTGCCGTCGCCTTTTGCCAGCTGGCTGGATTTCCTATACGGATCGCTGTGGCGATCGTCTCGGGTTTTTCTATCGGGTGCCCCAGAACTATGGGGGCTGCTCCGGCCGCCTGAAAACCCATCATCCTGGGTTTCCTGGAAGCCTTGCCGAGTTTATGATATTCAACAAAACCTTTCCAGTACGCGGTGATGTTACCCGCGTTGCCGACCGGGATAAAAACGAAGTCCGGAGCGTTGCCCAGGGTTTCGATAATTTCGAAAGCACCGGTCTTTTGCCCTTCGATGCGGTAAGGGTTGATAGAATTCACCAGCGTCACCGGGTATTTCTGAGTCAACTCCTTCACCATGTTGAGGGCCTGGTCGAAATTTCCCTGGATAGACACTATCCTTGCGCCGTGCATGATCGCCTGCGCAAGCTTTCCCAGGGCTATCTTGCCCTCAGGTATGATAATGATTGTTTCAAGGCCCTGGCTTGCGGCGTAGGCGGCCGCAGAGGCACTGGTATTGCCGGTCGAAGCGCACATCACAGATTTGCTGCCTTCTTCGACAGCTTTGGCAATCGCCATGATCATACCGCGGTCTTTGAAAGATCCGGTAGGATTACAGCCCTCAAGTTTGAAATACAGTTCCTTGCATCCGACGATATTTTCCAGTGCAGGGGCACGAACCAGCGGAGTATCGCCTTCTCCAAGCGAAAACATCGGGGTTTTATCGGTTATCGGAAGTAAGTCCCTGTATTTAAACAACAATCCCTGTTTAGACATTTAAACCTCGACTCGCACGAAATTGTGCACTTCTTTAACTACCGGCAATTTCTTGAAATCGGCGAAGGCCGCCTGCATGGCTTCTTCACGCGCGGGATAGGTCATGATGACGATCTCAGCCGTCTGGTCTGAAGCGGTTTCTTTCTGGATGACCGATGCTATTCCTATGTTGTTGGCGCCAAGTGCATAAGCGATTTGGGCCAGCACGCCCGGCTGATCAGCGATACCCATACGGATATAATAGCGGGTAACAACCTGTGACATGGGTTTGATCGTCTTGATTTCCCCGGCTTGCCAGACCGGGCTGGTCCGCCCGGAGGCGAGAAATCGGGCGCATTCCACCACATCGGCTGCCACCGCGCTGGACGTGGGCAGGGCACCGGCCCCTTTGCCGGTGAAAGTGACTTGCCCTGTCAAATCGCCGTCGACGAGCACGGCATTGTATACCCCGTCGACCTTGGCAAGAAAACTATCTGCCGGAAGGAACACGGGATGGACGCGGACCTCAATTTCAGAACCGATCTGCTTGGCGATGGCGAGGAGTTTAATGGCGAAACCCAGTTCACGGGCGTATTGGAAATCGCGCCTCGAAAGCCGGGAGATCCCCTCGTGGAAAACCTGTTCGGGGCGGACGCGGCTTCTAAATGCCAGTGTCGCCAGGATAGCTATCTTGTAAGAAGCATCGATGCCCTCGAGGTCATTCCTCGGGTTGGCCTCGGCGTAGCCGAGTTTCTGTGCCTGAGAAAGCGCAGTGGCAAACTCGGTGCCTTCACGGGCCATCGTGCTGAGGATGAAATTGGTAGTGCCGTTGATAATGGCGTAGATGCCGTTGATCCTGTTGGCTATTAGGTCGCGCTGAAACGGTGCGACCAGCGGTATCCCCCCGCCCACGGAGGCTTCGTATCGGATGCTGACCCCGTTCTGGGCAGCGAGTTCCAGAAGCTCAGCGCCGTGCTTGGCGATAACCTCTTTATTGGCCGTTACGACATGCTTCCCGGCTTTAAGTGCGCGTTTCTGGTACTCGAAAGCCGGATGTTCACCGCCGATCACCTCAACTATTATGTCGAGTCCGGGCGTGTTGAAAAACTCATCTTCGTCGGTGGTCAGCAGTGAGGCTGGCATCGAGCGGGCCTGCGGCCTGTCCAGGTCACTTTCGATAACTTTTATCTTGCGCAATACCACCGGGCAACATGCATTTTCTGAAAGCATATTAGCTCTCTCGGTGAGTACGGTTGCCACCTGCCCGCCGATGACGCCGATGCCCATCAAACCAACGCCTACACTCTTGTTTTCCATAGAAGGTTTAGCCGCCAGCCTGGGTTGTAGCGAACGCTTTCTTGGCATCATCCAGGGTACTGGTGATCTTGTTTGCGCTGTCAGCCTGCAGGCCGGTCAGCCATGCATTGAAAGCCTTGTTGCTGAGTGAAGTTTTATCATCCGAGGTAAGGTCCTGGGTCACAGTGCTGAGTGATTTAAACAGCCAGTAACCGCCCTTGGTGGTTGCCGAGGTATCTTTGATCACCGTGCTGACGGAGCCGACCGCGTTATCCGTACTGAAAGCGAACGCTTTGTAAACCGCAGTCGAATCCGACGTGATATACCCCAGGTCATCCTTCGCCGTGTCCGACCAGTTCTGGGAATACTGCTGGGCCAGGGTGGTGAAATCCTCGCCGGCGTCCAAACGTGCCTTTACCGATGAAGCCTCTTCCATGCTGCCGAGCAGCATGCTGGAGAGCCTTACCTGGGTGTTGTCTGTGTTCCGCTCGGTTATCTTCATAATCCAGTAGCCGACCGATTTCGTTTTTGACGTATCGTTGTAAGTGCCCCATGTTCCAACAGCCTGGCTGAAAATCGCGGCATCGAGCCCCGTCGTGTCCACTGTGTAATCGAAAACGCCGCTGGCATGCGAACCAAGGGCTCCGCTGTCTCCCTGGGTAGTCGACTCAAGCGAATTATTTTTGGCGAGTTGCCCGAAATCCGCCCCGGCATCTACCTGGGCTTTGACAGAATCCAGCTGGTCTTGGCTTTCGACGAACATGGCGAGAACATCCCTCTGCTCCCCGGAAGTTGGGATTTTAGGCCCAAAATAGTCGCTCAGTAATTTTTCCCTGATGAGTTGCCCCCTTATGATATCCCGGACAGCTTTGTTGCTCGTCAGTGAATTATCGGCTATCTGTTTGTTGACTTCAGCGTCGGTTATAGTCACACCGAGGCTGCCGCTGTTCTCCCGCATAAGTTCGATCTGTTCGATATTAGTGACAACCGGATCCAGTGCGTATTGTATGTACGCTGTCTGCCCGCCGATGAAATACTCGATCGCGTCAACATAGTAGCTCATGCTGAACTTCTGTCCGTTCACTTCGATGACGGTTTCCTGCAGGGGCTTGTCGATCGGTATATATTGTTTGAAATACCAACCTGAAACGATCACCGCTACCACCGCAACGATTGTCACGACACCGCTGATAGCTATGATGCGCTGCCTGAGGGCCTGCTTCTGCCAGTGCGTGAGTTGTCTTTTTGTAAGCGGACGTTCTGCCTGAGTTTCTTTCTTTTTTGCCAAAATCTACCTGCCTTCCAGAATATTAGCGTGGAATTATGTTCTATTTTTTTTCGATATCTGAGTTATTATAGATTTAAAACGCAACGTGTGCAATCTTGTGGATAGGCCTTGATTTCGAAAGGGACAGCACGCTTGCAAGCGTGAAATAAAGAACATAAGCGCCATGCACATTAGATTGGGGTTCAGACCCCGGAAATACTTTTAATATGCTGGCGGAATTGGTATTATACACTGGCTATTTGTTTTATTTTTTGAGACGATGTGATGAAAGCCGTAATTCTGGTGGGCGGTCTGGGTACCAGGCTTCGACCTCTCACGTATAACACTCCAAAATCCCTGGTACCCGTGCTGAACAAGCCTTTCCTTGAGCACGTCCTGCTCAAACTGAAACAGCACGGCGTCGGGGAGATTGTGCTGGCGTTGAGCCACCTGGCGCCTCTCATCGAAGAGTGTTTCGGCGACGGGCGGCGCCTTGGGCTCGATATAAGTTATGTCACCGAGAAATCTGCCATGGGGACTGCAGGCGCGGTAAAAAACGCGGCAGAAATGGTATCCGACACCTTTTTAGTGCTCAACGGCGATATTTTTTCCGACCTTGATTTCAGCGCGATGCTAAGATTTCACAAGCAACACAGGGCAAAAGTTACCATCGCGCTGACTCCTGTGGACGACCCGACCCGTTATGGGTTGATTGAAACCGACGGCTATCAACGGGTTACGCGCTTTCTTGAAAAACCGCGCCCTGAAGAGGTAACCACTAATCTGATAAATGCGGGAACATATGTTATGGAACCCGATGTGCTCGGCAAAATCCCGGCCCTTGAAGAACACAGTTTTGAAAGGCAGCTCTTTCCTTCGATGTTAAAGGCAGGGGAAGCGGTTTTTGCCTTCCCGTCTTCAGGCTACTGGATAGACATTGGCAACCCGGAAAAATACAAACAACTCAATTTCGATCTATTATCTGGCAAGGGTGGGCAATACGGCTTCAACCGCGGCGACCAGATTGCTCTAGGTCACGGCAGCCACATCCATCCGACCGCCAGGTTAAAGGGGCCATTGATGGTGGGCGATAACTGTACCATCGGGAAAGATGTTATCATCACAGGCCCGACCATCATTGGACCGGATTGCCGGATTGAGGCAGGGGCAACCATTTCCGATTCCATCCTGTGGCAAAAGGTGACGATCGGAGGCGGTTGCAGCTTTATCTCAAGTATCGCAGCAAGGGGATGCCGGCTTGAGGAATCGAGCCAGGCCCACGGGGCTGTCCTGGGGGACAATGTAACAGTGTCTCAGGGGTACGTGTTAAAGCCCGGCGAAAGCGTCGAACCGGGAGTAACCAAGGGGTAGTACAGAATAATTTTGCAGGAGGGATCTATGCCTACCATCGACAAAAGCGGGGAAAAACGCAATCTGCCTACCAATAACTATTTTTGGCCGTTAAAAAGATATCTCGACATGTATAAAAAATCCCTGGATGACCCTGAGGGTTTCTGGGGAGAACAAGCCAAGCTTCTCGATTGGGACAAACCCTGGGACAAGGTACTGGACTGGAAACCGCCATATGCGCGCTGGTTCGTGGGAGGACGTTTGAATGTCTCGACACAGTGCGTTGACCGGCATGCGAAGACGTGGCGTAAAAACAAGGTGGCCATATACTGGGAAGGCGAAACCGGCGATACAAGGACGCTCAGTTATGCCGATCTCTATCACGAAGTCAACCGCTTCGCTTTTGCATTGAAAAAGCTCGGGGTCAAAAAAGGCGACCGCATCGTCATCTATCTTCCCATGATTCCCGAACTGACGATAGCCATGCTGGCCTGTGCCCGTCTCGGTGCCATCCATTGTGTGGTATTTTCGGGTTTCAGCGCGCAGGCTATCGCCGACCGCGTCAATGATTCCAATGCCAAAGTCATCATCACCGCCAACGGGGGTTATCGCCGCGGCAAGATACTGCCGCTTAAAGAGATAGTCGACGAAGCGGTTAAACTGAGCCCGGGCATCGAAAAAGTCCTGGTGGTGAAATATACCGGGCACGAAGCGGCGTTCGACGCAAAAACAGATGTCTGGCTTTCCGACCTTATGGACGGAGCCGGCATCCATGTCGAACCCGAATCGATGGAGGCTACCGATCCGCTCTTCATCCTTTACACATCGGGTACAACCGGCAAACCCAAAGGCATATTGCACGGCACTGCGGGATACCTGCTGTATGCGGCTAAAACCCTTCAATGGGCTTTTAATCCCAAGGATGATTCGATATGGTGGTGCACTGCGGACGCCGGCTGGATTACAGGTCACAGTTATGTAGTTTATGCGCCTCTTGCGCTGGGCCTCACCTCCGTCATTTATGAAGGGGCCCCGGACTTCCCGGCCATCGACCGCTGGTGGCATATCATTGAAAAATACGGCGTCACCATATTCTACACGTCGCCCACCGCGATACGTATGTTCATGCGCAATGGAGAAGACTGGCTCGCCAAACACGACCTTTCTTCGCTTCAGGTGCTCGGCAGCGTGGGCGAAGCCATCAATCCCGAAGCATGGGAATGGTACTATAAATTCGTCGGCGCGGAGAATTGCCCGATCGTGGACACCTGGTGGCAAACCGAGACCGGCGGATTCATGATTTCACCCTGCGTGGGTATCCAGTCTTACCCCCTGAAGCCGGGTTCCGCAACCTTGCCCATGCCCGGTGTCGACCCGGTGGTACTGGATGCTGACGGTAAAGAAAACTGCCCTAATACCACAGGGTTTATCGCCATCCGCAAACCCTGGCCGGGAATGCTGCTTGATGTTTACGGCAACCCCGACATTTACCAGAAAACCTACTGGTCCCGCTTCCCCGGCTTCTACGCTCCCGGGGACTATTCCATGAAAGACGACGACGGATACTGGTGGTTACTCGGCAGGGCGGACGAAGTGATCAAGGTCTCAGGCCACCGCATCAGCACAGCCGAACTCGAGCATGCGGTCGTGGGGCATACCGCGGTGGCTGAAGCCGCCGCCACCTCGAAACCCGACGAAGTCAAAGGAGAAGCAATCGTGCTTTTCGTGATCCTTCGCAAGGGCCAGACACCGTCCGTGGAACTCAAGAAAGAACTGGTCAAACATCTCAGGACCGCTATCGGCACCGTGGCGACCCCCGAGGAAGTTCTTTTTGTAGACAAACTGCCCAAAACCCGCAGCGGCAAAATCATGCGCAGGGTACTCAAAGCGGTCGCTGCCGGGGCAAGCATCGGCGACGTCACGACTCTGGACGACCAGACCTCAGTGGCAGAGGCCCTTCAGGCTTACGAAGATCTGAAGGCGGCCGCAGCCAAGTCTTTGCACCACAAAGAGTAGCGATTCCGGCTTTTCGAAACGGAGGGAGGGATGTAAGTCCCTCCCTCCGTTTATTTGAGGGCAAAATCAGGCATATGATACAATGGACATCATAAGGAAAATGTTATGTTAGATAGATTGGCCCAACTGGAAAAACGTTTTAACGATATAGAACTGGAAATGGCAAATCCGGACATAGTATCGAACGTAAAACGTTTGCAGGAACTGGCACAGGAACGATCCGGCATCCAGGATGTCGTGACGCTGTACAGGCAATACAAATCGACCGAAAAGCAGATGGAAGAAGCCCGCGCCATGCTTGATACAGAAACCGACGAAGAGATGCGCGGCATGGCAAAACAAGAACTGATGTCCCTTCAAACAAACCTCGAATCACTTCTGGCATCGCTTAAAACCGCTCTTCTTCCCAGGGACCCCAACGACGACCGTGACGTGATCGTTGAAATCCGGGCGGGCGCAGGAGGCGACGAGGCAGGCCTTTTCGCCGGTGAACTCTTCCGCATGTACAGCCGGTATGCGCTGACCCGCGGATGGAACATCGAGGTCATAGACCGCAATGAATCCGCCATCGGCAGCATCAAGGAAATAATCTTTGAAGTCAAAGGCAAAGGCGCTTTTTCACGTTTCAAATACGAGCGGGGAGTGCACCGGGTCCAACGCGTCCCCAGCACCGAATCAGGCGGCCGCATCCATACTTCCACGGCCACCGTAGCCGTTCTGCCCGAGGCCAAGGACGTGGAGGTGGATGTGAACCCCGGAGACCTCCGCATCGACATTTTTCATAGCGGCGGCGCCGGGGGACAGAACGTCAACAAAGTATCGACCGCGGTACGGCTGACCCACCTCCCGACCGGACTGGTGGTCGTATGCCAGGATGAGCGCTCCCAATTGCGTAACCGTCAAAAAGCCATGGCTGTGTTGAAAACCAGGCTGCTCGATGCAGAGCGAACGCGCCAGGAAGGCGAAATCAGCGCGGAACGGCGCGGCCAGGTTGGCACCGGCGAGAGGTCTGAAAAAATCCGCACCTACAATTTCCCGCAGGACCGGGTGACCGATCACCGGATCGGGATAACGATGCACAACCTGCCGAAAATCATGGAGGGCGGCCTCGACGACCTGATTGACGCAGTAGCTGCCAGCGAACAGGCCAAGGCTCTCGAATCCGAACTGGTATGAAAATAAAAGACGTCCTCGGAGCCGTCCGCGGGCGCCTCGATTCTGCCGGAATAGAAGAAGCGTGGCTGGAAGCCGAACTTCTCTTGCGGCACGCACTTTGCCTGGGCTCCGTAGGTCTGTTTCTCGAACACGACGAAGAACTGGGCCCCTCTCAGGTAAAATTGATCAGCCTGCTGGTGGACCGGCGGGTCTCGGGGGAACCGGTCGCTTACATCACAGGCAAGCGCGAGTTTTACGGCATAGAATTCCATGTCAATCCCCATGTCCTTATCCCGAGACCTGAAACCGAGCACCTCGTAGAAAAGGCGCTGGAAATCGTTTCCCTGATAAAATATCCGGTCGTCGCAGATATCGGAACAGGCAGCGGGGCAATCGCGGTCAGCCTGGCCGCGGAAGTGCAAGGTGCCCGCATTTTTGCCGTCGATATCTCGGACCCCGCCATCGATACTGCGAGGTTGAACGCCCGGCGCCAGGGAGTCGAGTCCCATATCACCTTTCTTTACGGCGATCTGGCGGAGCCCTTGCCCGAACCGGTGGATGTCCTGATAGCCAACCTGCCTTATGTCAATTCAGCCGATTGTGTTGCCAGTCCTGAACCTCAACTGGCGCTTGACGGAGGGGTTGGCGGGCTCGATGCCATCGAACGCCTCTGTAACAGCCTGGAGGGCAAATTAAGGCCGGGCGGATGGGTACTCCTTGAGATTGGTCAGGGTCAGGCAGAAACCGTACAACGCCTGTTAAGGGAAGCCTTGCCGGATGCGCGGGTAGGAACGATTAAAGATCTCGCCGGAATTGATCGGGTAGTGTGGGGTCAAACCGGCTGAGATTTTCTTAACGAATTTCAGGTAAACACAAATCCAGCTTGATGATAATAAATTACATCTCCGCTGTGACCAAGAGGAAGGTAACAAAAAATGGGGGCGGTTTCAACCGCCCCCATTCGACGTTTGTTGACCGGGTTCCTATTTGACCTCTTCTTTTTCCTTTTCGGCCAGGCGGTCGGCTATGATCTTCTGCGTGATGTGGGCAGGGACTTCCTTGTAATGGCTGATTTCCATGGTATACGTCCCGCGGCCCTGGGTGATGGATTTAAGGTCCGTTGCGTAATGCAGCACCTCGGCCATCGGCGCTTCAGCATCTATTTCGTTGATGGGGCCGTTCGGATTCATCCCCATCACGTGGGCCCGCTTGGTATTGAGATCGCTCAAAATGTCGCCGGTGAAATCGTTCGGGACAGTGATCTTCATGGTGACGATAGGCTCGAGCAGGATGGGTTTGGCGTCCTGCATACCTTGCTTAAGCGCGCCTGCCCCTGCTATCTTGAAGCACATTTCCGAGGAATCGACGGGGTGGTAGCTGCCGTCGACGACGATCGCCTTCAATCCTACGACTGGAAAGCCCGCGAGCGCCCCTTCTTTCAAACCTTCGAGGACACCTTTTTCCACTGCGGGTATGTAATTCTTGGGAACCGCCCCTCCTACGACCTTGTTTTCGAAAACGTTATCGGCTCCGCGCGGCAGCGGAACCAGTTCCAGCACCACGTGGCCGAACTGCCCGTGGCCGCCGCTCTGTTTCTTGTGCCTGTACTCGGACCTCGTGCCTGTGGTGATGCTTTCGCGGTAGGGCACTTTCGGCGGGGTGAGTTCCACGCCTACTCCGAATTTACGCAGCATCTTTTCCCCGGCAACCGCTAATTGAGTGTCCCCCATGCCTGAAATAATCGTTTCCGCCGTATCGTGGTCACGGCGTATGTGCAGGGTAAGATCTTCTTCAGCCAGGCGGGAAAGAGCTGCACCCATCTTGTCCAGGTCGGCTTTGGTTTTGGGATGCACCGCAGCGCTGTATACCGGTTTGGGGAAAGTCAGGGGCGCGAGTTTGACGGGTTTGTCCTGAGTGCCGAGAGTGTCCCCGGTGACCGTGGCATTAAGCTTGGCGACAGCGCCGATATCCCCGGCGTCGACCTTGACCACCGCTTCCTGGGTTTTGCCCCTGATGGTGAATAGCTGACCGACACGTTCCTCGGCATTCTGGTTGACGTTCCAAAGATGCGTGTTGCTTTCGAGAGTGCCGCAATACACGCGGAAATATGTGAGCTTTCCCACATAAGGGTCAGCCGTGGTCTTGAAAACAAGGGCCGCAAGCGGGGCGCTCGAGACCGGCTGGACTTCTTTCACCTTTGAGTCCTCAGCTACCGCAACTTTACGTTGAAGCGGAGACGGCAGGTAAGTCTCTATCGCGTCCAGCAGCTGGGTAATGCCGATCCCCTGAAGAGCTGAACCTGTGAGAACGGGGATGAGTTTTCTGGCAGGGACAGCCTGTTGTATGCCCTTTTTCAGTTCGGCCTCGCTGAGTTCATCCCCTCCAAGGTATTTCTCCATGAGCCCGTCGTCCGTTTCCACGACTGCCTCGATCATCTTGGTTCTCAAAGATTTGGCCTGTTCCATCAACTCCGGTGGGATCGGTCCTTCCTTTGCAGGGGTACCCGTATAAGCCTTCATCGAGATAAGATCGATGATACCGGTAAAACTCGTGTGGGTGCCGATCGGCATTTGAAGAGGGACGCAGCGGCCGCCGAACCTGACCTGAAACTCCTCGGCGGTTTTCATGAAATTGGCGTTTTCACGGTCCATTTTATTGACGAATATAATGCGGGACTGTCCGGTCTCATGGCTTAAATTCCAGGTCAGTTCCGTACCGACTTCGAGCCCTGAGGCAGCGGAGGCCACCATGACGGCGCCCTCGGTAACCCTTATCCCGGCCTTGACCTCACCTACGAAGTCTAAATATCCCGGGGTATCGAGGAGATTGATTTTGGTTTCATGCCACTCAAATGGAAGCAGCGAGAGGTTGATGCTGATGTGGTGTTTGATCTCGTCGGGATCATAGTCTGATGTCGTGTTGCCGGCTTCGATCTTCCCGAGGCGGTTGATGGTACCGGTATTGAAAAGGATAGCTTCGGCCAATGTCGTTTTTCCGGCGCCGCTATGGGACAGGAGAACGACATTCCTCAGATGCTCTGGAGAGAACTGTTTCATCTAACAACCTCTCTTTGCTAGTTCTTAGCTTTGTTTATTAGTCTAAACAGGCACTGCCTGATCAGCCACAATTTACTTAGCCAACGCCTAACCTGTTGTCTTTGCCCTCTTCATCGCCGGATGCCCTGAATGCATGATGACCGCGCGACCGGGGTCGAGTTGAAAGGATAAATTTAGTCTATGCCGGATATTCCGCTATTTGAGGAAAAACCACAGCACGAGGAGCAATAAAACTACAAAAACGGAGAACAAGGCTATGCGCCTTAGTTCATAGGGAAGTTCCGCAAATCTCACAGCCGCGGGCTCCTGGGTCACAGATGTTTTGAAACCGGCAGGTTTTGACGGGGTTGCCGCAACCGCCGGCTTGACCTGGGGCGCCTGGGCAGCCGGTTTAACCGCTGCAGCCGTTTTATGCGAGCGGCTTTTTTTACTCTGATGTATATTCCTGTGAGCCATCTAGAATCCTTTCACTGGATAGTTTTTTCGCTGGTTATCCCGCACCGGCCTGTCTCGCCCTCGGATGGGCTTTGTCATACGCCTGGCGGATGTGGTCCGATGTGAGGTGAGTATATATCTGTGTCGTGGAAATGTTGGCGTGGCCCAGCAGTTCCTGGACCGAACGCAGATCCGCCCCCCCGTTGAGCATGTGAGTGGCGAAACTGTGGCGCAGGGTGTGCGGTTTGACCTGTTTCTCAAGCCCTATGACCTTCGCGTAACCTTTCAGGATCTGCCATAGGCCCTGGCGCGTCAACCGGTCTCCGCGCTGATTGACAAAAAGGGCTTTCTCGTCGGTAGAGTGGACGAACTGGGGGCGAACTTCTTTCGTGTAAATCTCAACTGACTGCGCCGCCTGGGGATACACGGGCACCATGCGTTCTTTTTTCCCTTTACCGAAAGGCCTTACAAAACCGTTTTTGGTATCGATGTCTCCCAGGTTAAGACCGACAAGTTCACTGACCCTCATCCCGCTGGCATAAAGCAGCTCCAGCATGGCCCAGTCGCGCTTGGCTTCCGGGGCCTGGCTTTTAGCCGGCTGGTCTATCAATAAACGTACCTGGCTGACAGTTAACGTGTCCGGCAGGGCCTTGCCAACCTTCGGCGAGCTTATGTTGGCCATGGGATCGGCTTTGATCTTGCCTTCGGCGATAAGAAATCCGAAGAATGATTTGGCGGCCGCCACTTTGCGGGCCACCGTGGTAACTGCATATCCCCGTTCTTTGAGGTTAAGCAGGTAGCTCAGCATCTCGGGACGGTCGAAAGCGTTCCAGGTTAACCTACCGCCCTTTTTAGAGGCTTTATCTTCGGCAAAAGTAGCCAGTTGATTAAGATCATTGGCATATGCCGAGGTGGTATTGGTCGAAAAACCTTTCTCCACTCGGAGGTAGTTCAAAAAGCTGTCAATATCCTCTCTCACGCGTCACCTCTCTCCGAATTGCATCTATTTTAACATAACACAAAGATAATGCAAGCGGCATTTGGCCGCGATTATTTATGGTCCCGGTAAAATTTTGCATCGCCTCCAGATCTGCCTTAACCCCTCCCCCGAACGTTTGGGGAAAGTCGCTTACATGTTCCGAACGGCCGTAAAATTGATAGATCCATCAAGAAACTAACATCTTATGCTCAGGCGTCGTTATAGTGATTGTATTTGACGCCCAGATTTCTTTGGGCGATACTTGAATCATCTAACGGAGGTAACTATGGCTGGTAAAGAGGTTGAGAACAAAGCCGAAAAAGCGATAGCTGAACAAGCCCTCGTCCGGAGGGCCAAGATATTGACCAAACCGCTCCCCCAGATTCTGGACGAGATGGACACCAATATCGAGGCGGCCGCCGAGGCCGCACGCAAAGCCGAAGCAGCCGCCAAAAGCGCGAATGCCGCAGCCGGAGCGGCCACCAAAGCTTCCGATGAGGCTAAAAGGGCGGGCCAGGAAGCCGCCGACACGGCCACCAGTGCAGCCCGTGACGCGGCAGGCAAAGCAGAAAAAACCGCCAAAGCCGCTATCGAGGTGTCGGAAAGGGCTGTGGTACGGGCTGATGAATCTGAAAAAGCCGCTAAAAATGCCATCGAGATATTCAAACAACTCGTAGCCGAAGCCAGCCAGAAGGCTGATGAAGTACGCAGGGCGGGCGACCTTGCGTCAGACCGTGCGACCCAGGCGGCTGCCGAGATAGCTGCCTTCGGTTCCTACACGGTTGAGGCCGTAAAGCAGATGACTGAACTTGCCAACAGGTTGATGGCAGACATACAGGCCAAAGCCGAGGAAAGCGGAGCCCGCATCAGGAGTTTACAGTCTGCCACCCAGCCGGCGCCGGCCCCGCTCAAAAAGGAAACCAAACCGGGCAAAAAGTAAACCACTGGATACTCTATGCAGGCGGGGATGGTCTCCGCCTGTTGTTTATTCCCCTGTTTTTTCCATCTCCAGGGGGCAAGTCCTCCACACGCCGTTTACATCGGGCAAGGCCAGCACCATCCCGGCAAGCTCGTCATGCCCGCCGCGCGCGAAATGCCACCAGTGAGTAAAAAGAGGGGGTATCCCTCTGGTACGGAAAACCAACTCCTGCATCGGGCCAAAAGTCTGGACACTCAGCCCCGGCCATTCTTTCAACCCGCCGGAGGCTTCGGGGATGCGGACCGTTACATCCTTTTCTTCCCAGTTGATTTCAAGCTCGACAAGAGATTCATGGTCGGCCCCGGGCAGATGCGCGTTCCCTTTGAAATACTCCACGTCAGTGCTCCCCTCCCGGTTTACGGGCGATGATGCTGGCGATCGCCTTGCGAGGTTCGATAATCCCCTCGCGATACCTGAGTATGCGGTATTCACAGAACATATTCAGGAGTTCCCCGGGCTTCAACAGGTGTTCCGGATTTTTGGGGCGGCCCCATTCCGCCTGGTCGCTGTTGTAGGTTTCGCAAACGACGATGCCGCCCGGCCGGAGGCCGTGTTTTATCTCAGGGACGAGCGGACGGTGCAGATAATAAAAACAGATGATCACGTCATATTGATCGGCGGGTATCCTGAAACCGGTCTCGAGGTCTGCAACGCTTATTTTGATATTGACTTTTTCGCCGGAAGCCAGCGTTTGAGCTTTAGAAACAGCCTCTGGCGAGATGTCGATGCCCTCGACATCGAATCCTTCCCGTGCCAGGTATACGGAATTGCGCCCCGACCCCATCGCCAGGTCGAGGACTCGTCCCTTCGGCAGCAATTTCATGTTCGCCACCAGAAAAGCGGCGGGGGTAAGGCTGTTGTGCATGGTCGCGCGGCGCATAATCATATTAAACTAGCATCTGCTCCTGCATGTTGCAAGCCGCACATCTGATCGGGGAACCGCAGGCAAAGCGCACTTATGATAATATATATCTATCATTATGTCCGCTTCCAAGAACGATAACCCGCTGCTGGTCCGCGCTAAACAGCTTCCCACCGACCCCGGCGTTTATATAATGAAAAACGCCGCGGGCAAGGTGATCTACGTCGGCAAAGCGGTCAATCTGCGCAACCGAGTCAAAAGCTATTTCATGAAAACGGGCCACGACCCGAAAACCGAGCAGTTGGTGGCCAACGTAACAGATTTTGAATTTTTCATAGTGGCTTCGGAAGAAGAAGCGCTCATCCTCGAACTTAACCTGGTTAAAAAATTCCGCCCTCATTTCAACATACGGCTCAAAGACGACAAAGGTTTTCCGTATCTTAAAATAGACCTAACCGAAGAGTGGCCCAGGGTACAGGTAGTCAGGCACATCGCATCGGACGGGGCGCGTTATTTCGGCCCCTTCGCGAACCAGCGTTCGATCATGCACGCCATGGATGTCGTAAAATCGATATTTCCTTTCCGCAGCTGTGAGATAAAACTTGACGGGCACATACGCCGGCCCTGCCTGGAACATGATATGCACCACTGCGTCGCTCCCTGCGCCGGCAAGATAACCCGCGGCGAATACATGGAAATCATCCATGAACTTATCCTGTTTCTGGAGGGAAAACAGAAACCGCTCGAACAGCATCTGCATCAGCAGATGCACCTCGCGTCAGAACTTATGCAATATGAAAAAGCAGCCTGGATACGGGACCAGATCAAAGCGGTGGAACAGGTGATAGCCTGGCAGAAGATGGCCGCCAAAGTGAAAGGCGACCAGGACGTCATCGCCTTCGCCCCCGACAAAGACCAGGCGCTGGTTCAGCTGTTTTTCGTTCGGGGAGGGAAACTCATCGGCCGGGAAGCTTTTACCCTGCAGGGAGTCGTTGAAGAAAAACCCGAACAGATAATGACCGATTTTGTCCAGCAGTATTATTCAGCTACCACCAGCATCCCGCCCCTCATCCTGGTGCAATTCCCTGTTCTGGAAAAAGAAGTCGTTCAGAATTGGCTTTCGTCCCGCCGCGGCAAACCCGTAGTTCTGCGGGTGCCCGAGCGTGGCCCGTCGCGGGCTTTGATGCAGACGGTTGAAGAAAACGCCGTTAAAGGTGTCGAACAACTGAGGATAAAGAACCTTTCGCAGCCGTCCGCGCTGGAAGCGGCCCTTAACGAACTTAAAGAACAACTGGGCCTTGAGTCTCCGCCGGAACGCATCGAAGGATACGATATTTCCAATATACAGGGTAAAATGGCGGTGGGGAGCATGGTGGTCTTCGAAGAAGGCAAATCGGCCCCGGCGCGCTACCGTCGCTTCCGCATCAAAGGCGTATTACAGGCCAATGACTACGCCATGCTTCAGGAGGTCCTGCGGCGCCGTTTCACCCGCGTTCCCGAGCATAAGAACGACCAGGGCTGGGCCCTCCCGGACCTGGTGCTCATCGACGGAGGGAAAGGGCAGCTTTCCGCCGCCAGGGAGGCCATGGAGGAAACAGGCGCTGATGCCATCCCCACCCTCGGCCTGGCCAAGGAGAACGAAGAGATTTTCCTGCCGGGGAAGTCGGAACCCATCAGCCTGCCGGTAACGTCGCCGGGGCTGCAATTACTCCAGCGGGTGCGCGACGAGGCCCACCGTTTCGCGCTCGGCTATCATCAGAACATCCGGAAGAAGGAAGCCCTGACCTCCGTGCTGGACGACGTTCCCGGGATAGGTCCCCACCGAAAGCGGGCGTTGTTGAAACATTTCGGGACCTTCCAGAATATCAGGCTGGCTTCGATTGAAGAGTTGACGAAAGTAAGCGGCATCACGCCTCTGATCGCACAGAAGATCAAAGAGTTTACAGGGTAAATCCCTGATCGGCATTTCCCGCCTGTTAAACAAATATCCCCTCGCCCGCGAAAGGCGAGGGGATAACTTATAAACCAACAAGGCCGGTTAAACGGAAAAGAAGAAATTTACCGCCGCCGCGACGCCCTGCTGTTCCACGTCGAGTGTGATGTAATCCGAAACCTGCTTCACCTCGGGGAATGCGTTTCCCATGGCGACCGCAACCCCCGCCATCTCGAGGAGTGGTATGTCATTCAGGCCGTCCCCTATGGCGATGACTTCGGGGGGCAGGTATCCGTTGAATTCCATGAGTCTTTTAAGCGCTTCGCCTTTGGAAACCTGGGGATCGATAATATTGATGAAATCTATTTCCGGGAACGCCGGAGAACGCGCAATCGAATAGCGCAGCCTGTCGCCGAATTTCTCTTTGAAGTTCCTGGCCTTGACCGCTTCTTCGTCGTCATGCACCACGATTTCCGCCTTTAAAAGGCGCTCTTTGTTCCAGATATCGTCGAAATTCACGGTCGTAGGCTCGACGCGGAAGAACTTGCGGTGGACGTCGTCGGACCAGTTGGGTTTTTCAGAGAAGAATTTTTCGCTCGAATACAACTCGAGGTAGATATTGTTTTTCCGGCAGAAATCGACGGCCTCATGCACGACTGACTGATCGAGGGGTTTGGCATAAAAGGTAGCAAGGTTGCCCGGGTTATATATCAGGGCGCCGTCGTAAAATATATGAAACCCATGCAACTCCAGTTCATCGATGATAGGCAGGGTCGCCTTGACGACACGTCCCGTGGACAGCGTAACGGTAACATTTGAAGCGATAAGGCGTTTGATCGCCAGATTGTCTTCGTCGGCGATGTGCCCGTTTTTGTCTACCAACGTCCCGTCAAGGTCGATAGCCACCATTTTGTACTTCAAATTGGCCTCCGGAATAGAAAACGCTCACGCAGATTATATCCAGTCGGGCGTGTTGACGCAAGAATAATTACGTTCCGCACGGTGTGCCGGGGGTTTCCTTTTGGGCGTTGATTCCGTTAGAATAGACCACGGATATGAAAGAAACCCTGACGCCTATACGCGCCCAGTACCTGGGTATAAAACAACAGCACCCCGGGGCTATCGTGCTCTTCAGGCTCGGCGATTTCTACGAAACGTTCGACGAAGACGCGCTCATCACCTCAAAAGAACTGAATATCGTCCTCACTTCCCGCAGCATGGGCAAGGGTGTCCAGGTGCCCATGGCCGGTATCCCTTATCATGCCCTCGACGATTACCTGGGCAGGCTTATCAAAAGCGGCTACAAAGTTGCCATCTGCGAACAGCTCAACAAGCCGGGGGAAACCAAAGGGCTCATCGGAAGAGAAGTTCTGCGCATCGTGACCCCGGGAACGATAGTCGAGCCGGGGTTGCTTGAGACGCGCACCAACAACTACCTGGCGTCGGTGGCCGTCGAGGGGACCCAGGCCGGGCTGGCCTACATCGATATCACCACCAGCGAATTCATGTGTACGCAGATGCCTATGGAAAGGCTGCGCGGGGAAATCGGGCGTCTCAATCCTGCCGAGATAATAATCCCGGAGAACTCCGAGCTGCCCGGGATGGGAACTAACTCGTCCCTGACCAGGATAGAACCCCGGTGGTTCAGTCTCGACGGGTCGGAACGCCTCATGCTCGAACATTTCGGCGTGACCACACTCGAAGGTTACGGCTGCGCCCGCCTGCCTGCCGCAATCAGAGCGGCTGGGGCCATCC
>Ga0118677_10004760_pt1 | contig 24398 bp, 19 predicted proteins | sample AliMusrvi5mmetaG_FD_86154 | JGI IMG/M metagenome (GOLD analysis project Ga0118677, IMG submission 86154)
CCGCAAATGGCAATTGACCCGACCAGAAAGAGGAGGGCAGTCCGTGGCATACCCTTGGCAAGTCCCCCCATAAGGTTCATCTCGCGTGTGCCGGTGGCATGGATAATAACCCCCGAACCAAGGAAGAGCAGCGGTTTGAAAAAGCTGTGGTTGAGGATATGCAGCAGGGCGCCCACCATCCCGAGGTAGGCCAGGGCTGGATTATGACTGGAGACCCCCAGCATTGCGACCCCGAGACCGGTGGTGATGATGCCGATATTTTCAATACTGCTGCAGGCCAGAAGGCGCTTCATGTCACGCTGGGCAACCGCAAAAGCGATCCCCAAAATGGCCGAACTTATCCCGGCAACAGTCAGGACAGCCCCCCATAGTAACGGCGGGTCGTGAAAGAAAGTAAGGGTACGGAATATGCCATATAACCCCATTTTCAGCATGACGCCCGACATCATGGCCGAGACATGGCTGGGTGCATTGGAGTGTGCCGATGGGAGCCAGATGTGGAATGGCATGATACCGGCTTTGGCGCCAAAACCTGCAAACGTTACCACGGCTATGGCCATGGCCGCCGGTGTAAGCGCAAACAATGATCCGGCAGCAGGCAGGAGAAACGAACCGGACTCTGCCGCCAGCAGTGAAAAGAGAACATAAAGTGCCGCGCTGCCGGTGTGGGTGGCGATCAGGTACACGGTTCCGGCCCGGCGGACATCCTCGCGTTCATGCTCGGTTACCAGCAGGAAATAGGCGGAAATCGCCATTATCTCCCAGACCATCAAAAAGAAGACTCCGTTACGGGCCATAACCAGAATAGCCATCGATGAAGCCAGCAGACCGTAGAAAAAGGTCAGGCCAGGTTCGGTGAAGCGATGTTCTCTTGCCGGCCAGTAGCCGAGAGCAAAGAGCGAACCAGCTGCGGCAACCAGAAAAACAGGGAGCAGAAAAAAGGCGGAAAGGGGATCGATAGCCAGTTCGCAGGGGCCAAACGGGAGGCCCCATTCCAACACATATGTGGTTGTAGTATGGGCAAAGAGGAGTTTCAGAGTGGCGGGTAGACCTGCCAGGGAAGCTAGAATAATGACAACAGCCGCACACAACTGACCGGGGCCGGGTGAACGCAGAAACAGGCCAGGTATGCCGGCACAACCGATAACAAGTGCGGCTGTGATTACTACGATTGCAGGGTCACACACCCCCTGCAGAACTGAAAACATAACAGAAACTCCTTGACTATATACTGGAACGGATCAGCCATGCAAAATAGGCTCTCTTTTCTTCAGTAGGCAGGCATACTGAACCCGTAATCAAGCACGTGTCAACCAAAAACTGATACAATTAAAGGCTATCTTCCGATCAGTTGCAGGATACCGGTCAGCAGTTCAGCCGACGTCCTAGGTGCGCTTTAGAGCTGTTTCCATATTTACGGTCCGGATGGTTCGTTGTCTCTTTCAGAGATATCTCAAACCCCCTCGAATTGAATTAACGCCGGATAATTTCGAGTTGTATCTATCTTTACCCAAAAAAATATATTTCTATACATTTTTACCCTTGAAAAAATATATTCCTATCCTTATCTATATGCGGAATTCATCATTACGGTAAGAAAAGGAGATACAAATGTATGATCAGGAATTGGTAGTTACACGTATTTTAGATGCGCCGCGCGAGCTCGTCTGGAAAGCATGGGCGGACCCTGAAAGGTTTATGCGCTGGTGGGGACCGAAAGATTTCACAGCGCCTTTCTGCAAGAGCGATTTTCGCATCGGCGGCACGTATCTGAACTGCATGCGATCACCCGGGGGTCAGGACTCATGGAGAAGAGGCTTGTACCTGGATATCGTTGAGCCGGAGCGAATTATCTGCACCTATAGCTTTGCAGACGCGGCAGGCAACGTGCTCAAACCGACAGACTGCGGCTTGAGCCCGGACTTGCCGCTGGTGTTTCAGGTGACGGTGACATTGGAGGAACTTGAAGGGAAGACCACGATGACGATGCGCCAGGTCGGCATCCCGCCGTGCGAATTGGACGAGAGGTGGGAGCAGGGTTGGAACCAAGCCTTCGACAAACTCGCGGAGAGTTTGAAATAAAGAAATTGCGGGACTAGATATTAATCAGGCGCAGGATACCGGTCAGCAGTTCAACCGGTGAAGGTGGGCAGCCGGGAATATGGGCGTCAACCGGAATGACATTGGCAACCGCACCAAGTGAGGCATAACTCTCGCCGAAGATTCCGCCGTTGCAGCCGCAGTCGCCGACCGCTACGACCAGTTTGGGGGTGGGAGTGGCGTCATAAGTACGCTTGAGAGCTATTTCCATATTGACCGAAACCGGCCCGGTGACTAGCAGCATGTCGGCAAAACGGGGCGAGGCAGTGAAGGTGATGCCGAAGCGTTCGCAGTTGTAGATCGGGTTGTTCATGGCGATGATCTCCAGCTCGCAACCGTTGCACGACCCGGCATCCACCTCGCGGATCACAAGGCTGCGGTGAAAACGCTTCCTGATCGCCTCTTCGAGCCGGCCACCCACTTCGGCCAGATCCGCTTCCACCGGCTCAGGCAACGGCTCGGTCACAATGCCGGTACGGAATATCTGGTGTAGTATTTTCAGCATGGGTCAGATCCTCTCCTGCAGTATGGCCGCACAATTTTATGAATATTTTTGAACTGAGCCGACTTGTTTTGTAGAACGGGCATGGCGTTGACTAATAGTTTTCGAGAACCTCCAGGGTTCTCGGTAAGCGTAAAATGTGGACCTGACCCTTATATGTTTCTTTTTATGGGCCGTTAGGCCGCATACCACAGCACTGCGAAGTAATGGAAAGTTGTGCCCGCCATAACAAACAAATGCCAGATGAAATGTCCATAGTTAAGGCGCGATTCGGCCGCAAAAAATACTACACCTAACGTGTAAGCCACGCCTCCTGCACCCAGCCATAGCAGTCCGGATGCCATTAAGCGGGAAGTTAACGGATTGATTGCAATCAGAATGAGCCACCCCATGAGCAGATAAAGACCTGTGGAGACGATGGGATGGGATGGAATAACTTATTGAACACCTTCAGCACCACCCCGACGACGGCAAGACCCCAGATAAGACCAAAGACCGTCCAACCCCACACGCCGCGAAGCACACCAAGCGTAAAAGGGGTATACGTACCAGCGATGAGGAGAAAGATCGCGGAGTGCTCGACGACCTGAAACATGCGTTTGCCCTTGCCTGTCGGTAATGCGTGATAGAGGGTAGAGGCAAGGTAGAGAAGCACCATTGACGCGGCAAAGATACTCGTCGATGTATCCAGCAACTCCGCTCCGAACTGCGTGTAAAATAAGAAACGGGGTTGCCCCGAGTGCCGCGACCAGACCTATACCGTGGCTTATGCTGTTCGCGATTTCTTCCCTTCGCGACTGTTCACGCTTGGGTAATTTAAGCGATTTGCCCACGCCAATTCCTCCATAGGCAGAAAGATGCGGGTGCTAACCGACGGCTTTATCGGTCAGATCCGCATTTGGGAAGATGTTAGGAGCCTACATTCAACACGTTATGTTGATTGCAGATCTGATCCTTATGGGTTTTTCTGTATTCGCAATATTCGTTATCAAACCTACAAATCATGCCCCGAATACGACTGGTTGAAACTCTTGTTGCAGAGCGGAAAATCAGGAACAATGTTGCCGTGTACCGCCTGTTCGAGCGCGAGCCAGTTGACGCTGGAGGGATCGCGAATCGCGCAGCGGTTGATCTCTCCCTTTAAACCTGATTGCAACCAATAAACGATCTCCCCCCGCCACCCCTCTACGACGGCAAATGCGCTATGATCCGGAGGGACTTCTGCGAGGGGTGTCAACGTTTCCCCAGCCGGCAGCGTCGCCAGCAGTTCGCGAATCAGGCGGATCGAGTCGCGGATCTCCTCGATCCGTATCCAGGCGCGAGCGTGGACGTCGCACGAGTTGAGCACTACCATCCGTGGCGGAATCCGGTCGTAGGGGGCAAAGGGGGCTTGGAGACGGCAGTCGAGATGCTGGCCGCTGGCCCGTGCTACATAGCCGACCGTACCGAGTTCCCGGGCCATTTCCACAGGTAGTATCCCGGTGCCGCGCAGACGATCGTCGAGTGACGCGTTCAGATCGTAGATCGAGATAATCCGTTCGAACTCCGCCAGCAAGTTCTCCAGCTCCTCCTCGATGACGGCGGGGCCGTCAGCCGGCAGATCGACGGCAACCCCGCCCGGTACGATCCGGTCCATCTGGTAACGGTGACCGAACAGACGCTGGTTTCCGCGCAGCAGAAGTTCCTTTAGGCGCATGAATTGATAGAAGAAAAAGGTAAAGGCGGCATCGTTGGCGATGGCGCCGATATCTCCCAGATGGTTGGCAATCCGCTCCCGCTCCAGCATGATCGCCCGCAGCCAGGCCGCTCTGGACGGCACAGCCGCCCCAACCAGCGCCTCGACCGCCCGGCAGTAGGTCAGGGCATGAGCAACGGTCGAGTCACCCGACACTCTTCCGGCCAGCTGTGCTCCCTCTTCCCAGGACAACTGTTCAAAGCGCTTCTCGATCCCTTTATGGGTGTAGCCCAGCCGCTCCTCCAGGTTGAGGATATCCTCCCCCATCGCCTGAAAACGGAAATGCCCGGGTTCAATGATCCCGGCGTGCACCGGACCGACCGGAATCTCGTAGACCCCTTCTCCCTCGGCCCGAACCCATGCGTAATCGCCCACCACACGGGGCATCCGCTGAGCGGCATCAAAGGATTTTCTGAGCGGCCAGGCATCAGACGGCCAATCCTCATGTTTTACCCAGGGGCGCAGATCGGAGTGGACATGCCCGGTCGGGGTCAGCCCCATCAGGCTCATGATCTGACGCTCAAAGCGGAATGCGGGAGCCTGTTTTTTCGACAGACTGGGGAAGGTGGGATCGTTTATAGGGATCTCACACTTCAACAGCAGATATTCGGCGTCTCGCGCAAAGCAGGCAAGCACCGCAAAGTGCCGACCCATCAGGGTTTCATCAACCCCCCACTCAGCTACCAGCCTTGCGCCGGCCTCCTTCATCAGCCAGCCGACATCCTCAAATTCTTCGCGCGGGACCAGTATCTGCGGGACGCTGGGCGGATAGGTACCATGGCAGAGAACGGCAGTCGTGTCGAAGTGAGTCATGATTATGTCGCGGAGCAAGTTCACAGTAACCATCCTAAGCCGGACAAGCCGGTTCCAAAATCTTTTGTTTCACGCAACGACGCAACGTCGCAACGTTTTTAAATCAAGAACCAATAATTTGTTGTAAATGCCTTTCGTTGCGTCGTCGCGTGAGTAATGTCTTTCAGAAATTCTTGCTTCATCCTCACTTCAATATATCAACCGCCAGATGAAACCAATTTGCGAGGAATCCGGGCAGATAGATCCCCAGCAGCAGCACCAGCGCCAGATGGAGAAATACCGGGATATTTGCGGCGGCCAGCAGCTTTTGGCTCGTTGGAATCAGGCCCGCTACCATCGGCTGTACCCTGCGGAACAGGGCGGCAAAGGCCACCGTCAGTCCGAGCAGCAGCAGGGGCGCAAGGAGCGGCGCTTCTTTCATGGTGGCGGTCAGGATCAGGAATTCACTGGTAAATATCCCGAAGGGGGGCATGCCGGCCAGCGCCATCACCCCCAGAAACATACCCCAGCCGACCGCCGGATTGCCCCTGATCAAGCCGCGGATATGCGCCATTTCCTGGGTGCCGTGCATCTGGGCGGCATGCCCGGCACTGAAAAAGGTGGCCGATTTGGCCAGACTGTGTACCAGCATATGCAGCACCCCGCCAAAAGTGGCAATCGGACCGCCCAAGCCAAAGGCAAAGGTGGTGATACCCATATGTTCGATGGAGGAATAGGCAAACAGGCGCTTGATGTCCTTCTGGCGCAGCATGGAAAAGGCCGCTGTGAGCAGGGAGAGCAGACCGAAGCCGATCATGATGTTTCCGGCGAAATGGGTGCCCAGGGAGCCGTCCACCAGCACCTTGCAGCGGATCAGGGCATAGAGGGCGATATTCAGCAGCAGGCCCGAAAGAACGGCCGAAATCGGCGTCGGCCCCTCGCTGTGGGCGTCCGGCAGCCAGTTGTGCAGCGGCACCAGACCGGCTTTGGTGCCGTAGCCGACCATCAGAAAGACAAAGGCCAGCCGCATGACGGTCGGGTCCAATTGGGAGCTGACTACGCTCAGGTTTGTCCAGAGCAGGGCGTTGCCGCCGGCCCCCAGCACTCTTTCAGCGGCAAAGTAGAGCAGCACCGTGCCGAAGAGCGCCTGGGCGATTCCGACACCGCACAGAATGAAATACTTCCAGGCCGCCTCGATTGCGGTCGGTGTCCGGTAGAGTGAGACCAAAAGGACGGTCGCCAGCGTTGCCAGCTCCATCGAGATCCAGAGGACGCCGAAATTATTAGTCACCAGAGCGATCAGCATGGCAAAGATGAAGAGTTGAAACATAGCGTGATAAAAACGCATCCGCCAGTGCCCGACCCGGCCATGTTCCCGCTCTACGCGCATGTAGCGGCGGCTGAAGACGGCGGTTGTGGTGGAGACCAGGGTGGTCAGGACGACCAGGGAGATATTCAGGTAATCGACAAAGAAGTAGGTAGATCCGGAAATGCTCCCACCCTCACGGTACACCTGCAGCGCCAGCAGCAGTGACACGATAAAGGTCAGCAGTGAGCCGCATATGTTGACCTCAGGAGCATAGCGCCAGTCGCCGATAAAGACCAGGATCAGCGCCACCAGAATCGATATGCCGAGGAGAGATAAGAGGATCATTGTCTAATCCGTTTCCTTGAGCTTTGCCATCTGATCCACATCCAGGCTGTCAAAGGTCGTGTTGATATGGAAAAAGAATATGCCGAAGATAAAGGCTGCAATCAGCAGATCCAGCGCTACCCCCAGTTCCACCACCATCGGCATGCCGTAGGTGGCGCTGGTGGCGGCGAAGAAGAGGCCGTTTTCCATTGCCAGAAACCCCAGAATCTGAGTCACCGCATGGCGACGGGTGACCATCATCAACATCCCGAGCATGACGGTGGCCAGCGCTACTGCCAGAGTGGAGCGGGTCATCAGGTTTGACAGTTCCCGGATCGGCGCTGTCAGATGATAGCTGAAAACAACCAGCATCACTCCAAGCAGCATGGTGGTGGGAATATTTACGACCGCATCGATATCGCGGTGTATCTTAAGCTTGCGGATCAAGCTGTACAGGATGTACGGCAAGAGAATGACCTTCATCCCCAGCGTCAGGAGCGAGGAGACATACAGGTGGTGTTCACCGCTGGCAAAGCCGATTACAGCGGTGCTGAGCGCCAGAAAAAAGCCCTGCCAGGCAAAAATATGTACCAAACCCAGGATCTTGCGCTGGGCCAGCAGGGCAAAGGCCGTCAGTAGAATCAGGGCTGCCAGCAGGCTGTTTATCTGGGTTGCAAGGGAGTGGGTCATGGCATCACTCCAGGATGAAGAAGGCGATCATGCCGAGCGTCGCCAGCAGGAAGGCGCTCCCGAGATATTCGGGGAGGCGGAAGATACGCATCTTGGCCATACCTGTCTCGATCAGGACCATTACCAGCGCCCCGACCATCAGCTTGGATGCCAGTGTGACAAGCGCCAGCGCCAGCGAGCCGATATCTCCGTCGGCCGAAAACCCCCAGGGGAAGAAGGAGGCAATCCCGAGCGCAAAGAAGAGGGTCAGTTTCATCATTCCGGCCCATTCGATCAGTGCCAGGTGGCGGCCCGAATATTCCAGTATCATGGCCTCATGGATCATGGTCAGTTCCAGGTGGGTAGCCGGGTTGTCGACCGGGATGCGGCCGGTCTCTGCCAGTGCAATCAGGATAAAGGCCGCCAGGGCGAAGGCGAGCGACGGGCGGATCACAAAATTAGTGCGCGCCATGACTGACACCATTTGAGTCAGCGAGGTCGAGTTGCTGGCGAGAGACACTGTAAATATCGCCATCAGCATGGCCGGTTCGGCCAGTGAGGCGATTGTCATCTCGCGGCTTGAGCCCATGCCGCCAAAGGCGGTGCCGATATCCATCCCGGCCAGGGCCGTAAAAAACCGGACGATCCCGAACAGCATCACCAGGGCGATTACATCGGCGGTGGCCGACAGCGGGAGGTCAACCGAGATCAGCGGGATAATTCCGGCCGCAATGGTTGTCACACCGAAAGTCAGATAGGGGGTGAAGCGGAAGAGCCACGACGCGTTTTCGGCCAGAACAATATCCTTGCCGAACAGTCTCCTGATATCACGGTACGGTTGCAGAATCCCGGGTGAAGTTCTGCCCTGCACCCAGCACTTCAGTACTTTGACCCAACCGGCAAAGGCCGGCGCCAAACCAAGCAGCAGAAAGAACTGGAGCAGTTCTATGACAAACGGATGGAGGATCATCCCAGAAACACCAGCAACACGATCAAGGTGATGAACGAATAGAGCAGATAAATCTGGATGCGACCCCTTTGCAGTTTGCCGACCTGGCGTGCTATCCAGTAGGCTGCATCTGCCTGCGGAGCGTACAACCAGTTCCAGAAACGATCACGGATCCGTAAGCGGTACTGGAGGCTTTCCGGCATGGCGGGATGGTTGGTGTGCGGCACGATCTCAACCTGTTCGCGTACGGCAAACAAAAAACCGAGTACCCGCCGGATCGGCATGGAGAAGGCCGAGGCGGTGTACTGCATTCGAGGGGTCAATTTGGCAAAACCGCAATCCCAGACAGGCACCCTCCTGACCTGGATTGCGCGTACATGCAGCAACAGCCAGGTCACGGCAACCACCGCAAGAATCCCGATAAAAACAACCGGACCGGAATAGGAGGCGCGCTCGTGGGCCACCGGCGTCAGCCACATCCAGCCGAATATTCCGGCGGATTCTGCCAGTTTGCCGCCGCACAACTGTTCGGGGATCGTGTCCAGCCAACTGATGACCCAGGTCGGGAAGATACCCAGCAGCAGGCATGTGACAGCCGCCAGTATCATTCCGCTTCGCATGGACCAACCGACTTCATGAATGCGCTCCGGTTTCTGGCGGCCGCGCCACTTCCCCAGAAAGACAACACCGAATACCTTGACGAAACAGGCGGCGGCCAGCGCCCCGGTTAGTGCCAGCAGCGCAGCCCCGAGCGGGATCAACAGCTTTAGAATCGGATGCGGCAGTGCCGGCGAGAGCAAAAAAGCCTGGAAAGTCAGCCACTCCGAGACAAAGCCGTTGAAGGGGGGCAAGGCCGAGATGGAGACACAGCCGACCAGAAAGAGGGGAGCTGTCCAGGGGAGACGGTGTATCAGCCCCCCCATCTCCTCCATGTTGCGTTCATGGGTGGCGTGCAGTACCGCTCCGGCCCCCATGAAGAGCAACCCCTTGAACATGGCATGGTTGAGGGTGTGATACAGGGCGGCAACCAGGGCCAGGGCCGCCAGAGTCGGCAGGTGGAAGGCGGCAAAGATCATCGACAAGCCGAGCCCGATCAGGATGATGCCGATATTTTCGACTGAGTGATAGGCCAGGAGGCGCTTAAGATCATGCTGCATCAGGGCATACAGCACCCCCATAACCGCCGAGATCAGACCCAGCGCCAGCACTACGCCACCCCACCACCAGGGGAAGACCTTGATGAAGTCGAAGGCGAATCGACATATGCCGTAGATGGAGGTCTTGAGCATAACCCCGCTCATCAGGGCCGATATATTGGAGGGTGCCACCGGATGCGCCTCCGGCAGCCAGACATGCAGCGGGATAACACCGGCCTTGGCGGCAAAGCCGAAAAAGGCCAGGAAAAAGGCGGCTGTTGCCCAGCCGGAGGGTAGCTGCGCCGTTCGCATGGCATCAAAGGTGTAACCATCAAAGCCCCCCTGCCAGCCCTGTCTTGCCATGACACCGAAGGCCAGCAGAATGGCAATCGCCCCGACGTGAGCGATCAGCAGATACAGAAAGGCGGCCCGCCGGTTTTCCGAGCGTTCATCCTCATACATGACCAGAAAGTAGGATGCGGCCGCCATCAACTCCCACGCCACCAGAAAGAAATAGGCGTCATCCGCCAGCACCACCAGCAGCATCCCGGCCAGAAAGAGATTGTAAAATACGATCATCTGCGTGATAGAACGCTCGCCGCCATACCCTTTGACATACCCGATGGAATAGATGGAAACAAAAAGAGCCATCAGGCCGATCACTACCAGAAAGAAACCGGCAAGTGGATCAAGCCGCAAATGGAAGGGGAGACCTGGAATTCCGAGATACATGACTGCGGAAGCGACCGAGCCGTTCGCAACTGCTGCAACCCCTGCCAAGACGGCTGCCAGCGAGGCAGCGGCGCTTAAAGCGAAAGTAAACGGGATCTGAACTAAGCGGACAGAACGCAGCAGGGGAGCCACTGCACTCAGCGCCAGGAGCAGTAATACCGAGAAACCGGCAATATCCAGGGGTGGCAACATGCAAAACCCTCCGTTAGCGACAGTTAGAGGAGGTAGTCGCTTAAAAACAAAACAATCAGGGTAATCAGGATATAGAGAACATACTGCTGCAGAATGCCGCTCTGTAGCTTGCGAACTCCGGAAAAGCGCTTATAAAGACGCTTAAGCGCAGGAATATAAAGCAACTCCAGCACAGCTTCCGGGACATGGCTGGAAAAACCGGCATGCCCGGGGAAAAGCCCCGCGATTCTTCCTGATGGATGATTCTGCGGCTTGAGAATAAAGTCAAACAGGGATGTCAGCATTTCTGCAAATGATGAGGCGCTGTATTGCATCCGGGCGGCCGGACGCTGGTAGCCGCAGCCCCAGGTAACCGCTTCGTCGCAGGTTGTCTGCGCCAATCGCCGCCGATACCAGGCGGCAAGAACAGAGATCATGGCGAGCAAGACCACTCCCGAAATCGTTATCATCGTCATTGGAACCAGTTCCTGTAACGAAACTCCCGTTGCCCTGACCAGCAGCGGGAGAACCGTAACGCTGGTGCGCTGCAGCGAACCGGCTACTAAACCTGGAGCAAGGCCGATGGCAATACAGAGCCCACCCAGCAGCAGCATCGGCAGCAGCATCTGCCAACCGGCTTCATGTCGAGCCGCATGCGTTTCTGAACGGGGAACTCCCAGAAACACGATGCCGTAAACCTTGACAAAGCAGGCCACCGCCAGCCCACCGACCAGCGCCAGCGCCGGAGCAGCGAGAGATACGACAACCGCCGCACCACCATTACTTTGGAGCCCCCTAAAAAAGCCAAGGTAAATCAGCAGTTCGCTGACAAAGCCGTTCAACGGAGGCAGGCCGCAGATTGCAACCGCACCAATTCCGAACAGCAGGGCCGTATATGGCAGACGGCGGGCCGCACCCCCCATCAGATCTATTTCACGTGTACCGGTCGTATGTATGACCGAACCGGCTCCCAGAAAGAGCAGCGCTTTGAAGGTGGCGTGGTTTAGAACATGCAACAGCGCTCCGCACATACCAAGCAGCATCATGGCCGAGGATCCGACCGCCTGTCCGATCAGCGCCACCCCCAGCCCCATAAAGATAATCCCGATGTTTTCTATGCTGTGATACGCCAGCAGCCGTTTCAAATCGTGCTGTCCGATTGCAAAGGCTACGCCGACCACGCCGGAAACTACCCCCAGAATCAGCACGCAGTAGCCCCACCAGAGCGGTATATCGTGGAAGAACGAGAGAGTTCTGATCAGCCCGTATATTCCAACTTTGAGAATCACGCCCGACATAGCGGCCGAGACATGACTGGGAGCATTGGCGTGGGCCGAAGGGAGCCAGATGTGGAGAGGCATGATACCGGCCTTCATGCCGAAGCCGAACAAGGCGGCAAGGAAGAGAGCAGTAGACAGCCCGGAAGAAGCATCAATCGAAGTGGGGGAGGGGAAAGGCCAGGAGCCGCTCAGCAGGTTCAGGAGCGGAAAAAGCGCAAACAGCCCGAGTGTACCGGTATGGGTGGTAATCATATAAAGTGTGCCGGCTTCGTTGACCTCAGGTTTTTCGTCTTCAGTGGAGACCAGAAAATAGGCAGCCAGCGCCATGATCTCCCAGGCTAGCAGGAAGCTGATACTATCACGAGCCAGCACTACTCCGCTCATGGCTGCGGTCATCATACCGAAAAAGAAGGTCATTTTGCGAACGCTGCCGGGGTAGTTGTCAGCAGACCAATAGGTGCGCGCATACAGCGCAGCGCAGCCGGAGACCAGAAAAATCGGGATCAGAAACCAGGCCGAGAGAAGATCTACACCAAACTCTGCCGGGCCGAAGGGGAGCGTCCAGGCAACCTCAAAAAGGGTCGGGCGCCCGGTAATGAGCGTCAGAATCGAACCGACCAGGCCTGAACATGAAGCGGCAAGCATCAAAACGATGGACAGAAGTTGGGCTCTTGAGACACCTAGAAGCCAGGGGAACAACAACGGGACACCAGAAATGGCGGCCAGCAGCGTGGCACTGAAAATCAGGGTACTCGGGGCTAACAACTCCTGCGCCATAATGCGGCTACCTCCTCGGGATCTTTTCCTCCAACTCACTAATCGCAATCATGATCTCAGCTTCGCTCCCTGGACGATGAAGCAGTTCCTGAATATTTTGATCATGCAGTAAAAAAGCGAGCTTTGCCAGCAGATTCAGATGCGCCTTCACGTTCGGAGTCACCAGGGTGAAAAGTATTGTAACCGGCTGACCGTCAACAGCATCAAAATCAATCGGGTTCTTAAGAAAACAGAGGCAGATTGATGATTCTCCGATCTGCCCGACTATCGGATTGCGAACATGTGGAATTGCGATCCCGTTGCCGAGAGCCGTTGAACCGAGAGCCTCCCGCGCAAGAAGCGTCTGTAGCAAGAAATCAGGATCCAGGGAGGGGGGCAGTTGAATTCGCGAGACAACTTCGCGTAGAGCTGTTTCAGGAGTGTCTCCGGGCAGGTTATAATGGACCCCGCCGCGTTGAAGAGCCTCGGAAACCAGGGGTCGATCCGGATTTTCATCACTGGCGGCAAAGATTTCAGGCGGGATGGTGATTCCGTGGCTGGTGGCCCATTCCAGCAGATCTACCTTATTAATGCGATATCGGTCATCCTGCTTGTACGCTGGCAGCCCCTTGTTTTTTATCCAGTCCAAAACCGTTTTTTCATCCACTCCGACCGCAGTGGCGAGATCGATAACTTTTAGAAACATTTCGTGACTCTCCAAGCTTTGTTTAAATACTTGTACATCCCTAAGCTACAGCCGTTTTTTCCGGAGTTTCCGGATGGGAACTACCTAAGCCTTTCGTGTCGATTCCCGGGGCCTTTGAACGATTGCCGGAACTCCCAGGGAGGGCGGGGATTGGCATCATGCCACAAACCTGAGCCTCGCGAACGGGCCCGATTCTCGGCAGCGATATATTCCGAAGCGTAGGGCCCCTGAAGATACCGACGATAGGCCCAGGCAAATCCCTCTGCCACCATCTCGCCGTTGATGTCTACTCCGGAGCAGCGGATGACCACCACGGGTCGCCTGTACTGGTCGATGTCAACGATATCGGCAGTGACCCGTCGTCCCATGATCTTGTTCACCAGGGTACGTTTGGCGGCTTCACCGAAGGGCTGTCCCGGCATGTCCGGTTTCTTTGTCTCCGGAGCATCGATACCGTAGAGGCGCACCTTGAGCCGACTACCCTCTCGGGTGGCCAGCAGGACAGTATCTCCGTCGTAGACCGCCTTGACTATTCCTTCAACGGTTTGTCCGGCATAGACATCGGCGGAAACGAGGAGGAACAGTGAAAAAACCGCGAAAAGAGTCTTCACTAGACCAGTCCGCTCGAATAGTTGAACTCGGTCGTTCCGGCTATTTCTCTGCCCGCCCTGAAGGCAGCTATGATCTCGCTCCAGCTATCACGGGGCGCCTGGCGCAAATCGATAAGAAAATAAGAGCAGCCCATCTGGCGCAGTTCATTGTGGCGGGAGGTCAGGGAAAAAGGGGTGAGGGCATTTATGCTCTGCAGGCCGTCACGGGTTGTGACACTATATCCCTCTCCCCGGTCGGAGTGAAGCGGAATGTTGCTGTGTACATCCTTGATGCGTATCTTTGTGGTCATCACAGGCAGAGGCGCATATACGATCACCCGTCTTTCGATATTGATGCCGGCCGCGAGCAGTTCCGACAGATTGGCGGCGTCATCTTCGATATAAAGGGTGGCGCTGCCGGCTCCCAACTCGCGCCAGGCCGTCAGGGCCTGACTGTTGAGCGAGAAACAGCGGTGCCAGGTGGAGATTTGAAGATCCTCAACTCCACGCAGCAGCTCGAAATGTGAAATGTTGGCCGCCTCGAAGCGCCGGAAGCCCGCCCGGTGGAGTTGACGGATGGTCTCCAGATACAGCGGGAGATCCCGGTCAAACAGCATGAAAGGGAGCTGCCAGACTATAAGCCCTTCTGAATCCCGCATGCGGGGAATTGTTGAGGGGAGCTGATGAATAGCCGCTCTGGTGAGCGGCAACAGTGTGCAGTCAGCTCCGTTCTGGAGCGGAAAACGCCAATCCTTTGGCTGATCCATGAATACGGTCAGTGTTTCTTTAAGTGCAGGTCGCTGTGTCGCAGCCTGATGCAGCTTAACATCCTTGATTGCAGCTGAGCGGGCCAGTGCGGTCTGTTCGCGGAAACCGCTGAATACCTCTTCACTCAACTGCTGATAGAATTGCCGCCGCACCTCTTTGAAAACGGCAGTAGGGATCAGCACGGCCGGGAAACCGGGAGCCTCCAGCACATCCAGCCTGAATAGGGTATCGCCGCACTTTGAAAACTGCCCGAATAGCACCGCCTGCATATCGCTGCTGCGGGCAGGTTCGAGCGGACCGAGCGGGAAACTGAGTGAGTAGTGGGAGCCAAGAACCTCTGCACGGACGTTCAACACCTCACCCTGCATAGAAACAGAGAGTCGGCATGGCAACTTGTCCCCCCGTACCCCCTCCAGTCGCCTCTGGCAGGCGCTGTCGCTGAGCGTGAAGGCTTCCCGCGACGAGACTTTGTAGATTGAGTCACCTACGCTGAAACTGAAGGGGGTCTCCACCTCCACCGTACTCCCGGCTCTGGCCTCCATCACCTTGCTGCGATTGCAGAACAGCTCGCGCAAGGTCCAGGCCTGACCGGCCATATCGCTCTTGGGCTGGGCTCTCAGACGGTCGCCCACATGCAGGGGATCACGGGTTTCAAAGGTCAGGCGCCTGCCACTGATGCCCTTGATCTGACCTACGAAACGTCCGGTGCCCCCCTTCTGCCAAGGGTTGGCGATGTCATCCGGCTGCTGGGATCCCAGGAAACCTTTGGTCGGCGTCCGACCGAAAGAATATTTCAATATCTCCTTGGCATCTTTAAGCGCTTCGGTCCGTTTACTCTCCGGAGCGTCCAGTACCAGCCGATAGGCCTCTACGACGCTGGCCACGTACTCCGCCGACTTCATTCGCCCTTCAATTTTCAGTGACTTGACCCCGGCCCGGACCAGCTCCGGCAGCATGTCGATGGCTGACAGATCATTGGTGGAGAAATAATGCCCCTGTTTGCCCCGGTGATCGTACAGGCGGCGGCAGGGCTGGGCGCATCGGCCGCGGTTGCCGCTGTGCCCTCCAAGATAGGAGGAGAAGAAGCACTGGCCTGAGATGGAGAAGCAGAGTGCTCCATGGACGAATACCTCGATCTCCACCGGTGTTGCCGCAGCGATGGCGGCAATCTCGTCCAGCGCCAGCTCACGTGCCAGCACCGCCCGCTGAAAGCCGAGTTCGTGCAGCATCTGCACTCCCGGCGCATTGTGGACCGTCATCTGGGTCGATGCGTGCAACGGGAGGGAGGGGAAATGGTTGCGCACGAGCCGTGCTACGGCCAGATCCTGAACTATCACGCCGTCGGCCCGCATGGCCGCCAGGGCCGCCAGTGTCTCCACCAACTGCGGCAGCTCCTTCTCCTTTATCAGGGTATTCAGGGTGATGTAAATCCGCCGGTCGTGTGCATGGGCGTAGGCCAGCATCCGCTCCATCTGAACCAGGGTGAAGTTCCTGGCGCGGGCGCGGGCGGAGAAATCCTGCAACCCGGCGTAAATCGCATCGGCCCCCTTCTCGATGGCGGCGAAGAAGGATTCCAGCGATCCGGCAGGGGCGAGGATTTCAGGTTTGTTGATTTTTTGATTCATTGGGTCTCGCTAAAGCGAAACGCCCCGTCGCGGGGCGTTTCAGATGTATCATAGGGAACGAGAGATTTTTAGTGAGAGCAAGGCTGTCGAGTCGGTACGTGGAGGCGCACCATATGGTACGCCGCACAGGTGTCGGCTAAGACTTACGCAGCTATCGCGGAAAATAACCGTTCCCGCTACTTATCGACCAGGATACGCAGCATCCTGCGCAACGGTTCCGCCGCGCCCCACAGTAACTGATCTCCGCAGGTGAATGCCGACAGGTACTGCGGCCCCATCTTCATCTTGCGAAGGCGGCCGATCGGAACGGTCAAAGTTCCCGAAACCGCAGCAGGGGTGAGCCCAGCCAGAGTTTCGGCTTTGGTGTTAGGAATTAATTTGACCCACCGGTTATCGTTTTTGATCAGATTTTCGATTTCGGCAATCGGCAGATCCTTGTTCAGCTTAATCGTCAATGCCTGGCTGTGGCAACGCATGGCGCCGACCCGTACACAGATGCCATCCACCGGAATCGGAGTAGCAGTGCCGAGGATCTTGTTGGTCTCGGCGAATCCCTTCCATTCCTCACGGCTCTGGCCGTCTTCAACTTCGCGATCGATCCAGGGAAGCACGTTGCCGGCCAGCGGGAAGCCGAATTCCTTGGTTGGCATCGATCCGTCACGCAGAGCCGCGGTGACTTTCCGGTCGATTTCGAGGATTGCCGATCCCGGATTTTTTAACTCTTCGGCTACGGCTCTGTGCAGAACGCCCTTCTGCGCCAGCAGCTCACGCATATTGGGAGCACCGGCGCCGCTGGCTGCCTGATAGGTCATGGAGCTGATCCATTCCACCGCTCCGGCGCGAAACAGACCGCTCAACGCCATCAGCATCAGGCTGACCGTGCAATTGCCGCCGATGAAGTCCTTCTGGTCGTTTGCCAGAGCCTTGTCGATCACGTTGCGGTTTACCGGGTCAAGAATGATGACGGCGTTCTCCTCCATACGCAGGGTCGAAGCCGCGTCGATCCAGTAACCGTTCCATCCCTGTCTGCGCAGTTCGGGGTGGACAGACTTGGTGTAGTCGCCCCCCTGGCAGGTGATGATGATGTCGAGTTTCTTGAGTTCGGCAATATCCGAAGCATCCTTCAACGTTCCCGCATTCATGGGTGCAGGCTGCCCGGCCTGTGACGTAGTAAAAAAAACAGGTTCGAAACCCAGAGCAAAATCGTTTTCTTCCTGCATCCGCTGCATAAGAACCGAACCAACCATACCGCGCCAACCGACGATTCCGACTTTCATAGTTGTTTTCCTTTTCAATATGTCGTGATTTGGGGCGAATCTACAGATTCGCAATAATTGCCGCACCCATTTCCTTTGTGTCCACAAGTTTTTCGCCATCAATTTTCTGATAGATGTCAGCCGTCCTGTATCCCTGATCAAGCACCTTCTCCACAGCCTTGTCGATGGCATTTGCGGCATCCGGCATCCCTAAGGAGAATTTGAGCATCATCGCGGCCGAGAGAATCTGTGCGATCGGATTGGCGATGCCCTGGCCGGCGATGTCCGGAGCCGAACCGCCGGATGGTTCATACATGCCGAAGGTGCCTTCCGCCAGTGAGGCGCTCGGGAGCATTCCTAGCGAACCGGTCAGCATGGCGGCTTCGTCCGAGAGGATGTCGCCGAACATGTTCTCGCAGAGGATGACGTCGAACTGCTTGGGCCATTTGACAAGCTGCATGGCGGCGTTGTCCACGTACATGTGGGACAGCGCCACTTCCGGGTACTCTTTGGCAATACCGGTGACGATCTCGCGCCAGAGAACCGAAGTGGAAAGGACGTTGGCCTTGTCGATGGAACAGACCTTACCTCCGCGTTTCCCGGCTGCCTGGAAGGCGACGTGGGTGATTCGCTCGATCTCCGGTACACTGTAGCGCATGGTATCCACACCGACCCGATCACGTCCGGAGCCCTCGATGCCTTTCGGCTGTGAGAAATAGATGCCGCCGGTTAGTTCCCGGATGACCAGAATGTTGAAGCCGCCGCCGATTACCTGTTCCTTGAGCGAAGAAGCGCCGGTCAGGGATGGAAAGATGATGGCCGGGCGCAGGTTGGCGTAGAGGCCAAAGATCTTGCGGAGCGGCAGGAGCGCCCCCCGTTCGGGCTGCTCGTCCGGAGGCAGACTCTCCCATTTTGGGCCCCCCACAGAGCCGAACAGGATGGCGTCAGAGGCCCTGCAAATATCGATCGTTGTCTGAGGTAGCGCCTTGCCTTCGTTGTCGATGCCGGCGCCCCCCACATTGGCGGGTGTGCGATCAAACTTCACGCCGTATTTTGCTTCAACAGCATCCAGCACGCGCAGAGCCTCGGCCATCACCTCCGGTCCGATGCCGTCGCCAGGAAGAATCGCTATTTTGTAAGTTCTGGACATTTATAACCCCTTTAGATTCCGGCTTTTTCTTTTAGAATAGCCGCCTTGTCCGTTTTCTCCCAAGTGAATTCCGGCAGCTCGCGGCCGAAATGGCCGTAGGCGGCTGTTTTTCTGTAGATCGGGCGCAGCAGGTCGAGCTGTTCGATGATGGCGCGAGGGCGCATGTCGAACACCTCACGCACCAGTTCGGCCAGACGCTCTTCGGATACCTTGGCGGTGCCGAAGGCATGCACCATGATGGAGACAGGCTGGGCTACTCCGATGGCATAGGCAACTTGTACCTCGCAACGGTCGCAAAGCCCTGCAGCGACGAGGTTTTTGGCAACGTAACGCCCCATATAGGCGGCGGAGCGGTCGACCTTGGACGGGTCCTTGCCTGAAAAGGCGCCGCCGCCATGCCGCCCCATACCTCCGTATGTATCGACGATGATTTTGCGGCCGGTCAGGCCGCAATCGCCCATCGGGCCGCCGACGACGAAGCGGCCGGTCGGGTTGATAAAGTAGCGGGTGTTGGCATCCAGCAGTTCTGCCGGGATAACCTTCTTGACGACCTCTTCGATGACTTGCTGTTCTATCTCAGCGTGGGTCACATCCGGGTTGTGCTGTGTCGAGATGACCACAGTGTCGATGCGAACCGGCTTGTCGTTCAGGTATTCAACTGAAACCTGGGATTTGGAGTCGGGGCGCAAAAAAATCAGTTTACCGGATTTGCGGACTTCGGCCAGCTTGGCTACAAGTTCGTGGGCCAGCTGGATCGGCATCGGCATCAGCTCTGGCGTTTCGTTGCAGGCATAACCGAACATCAATCCCTGGTCGCCGGCGCCCTGCTCCTTGTGCAGGCCTTCGCCCTCTGACACGCCCTGGGATATGTCGGGAGACTGGCGGTCGATAGAGACCAGTACGGCGCAGGTATCGGCGTCAAATCCCATTTCGGAGTCGGTGTAGCCGATTTCCCTGATGGTCTGACGAGCGATCTCTGAATAGTTGATTACTGCGTTGGTAGTGATTTCGCCGGCGATAACAGCCATACCGGTGGTCACAAGGGTTTCGCAGGCCACACGGGCCTTCGGATCCTGGGTAAGGATAGCGTCAAGGATAGCGTCGGATACCTGGTCGGCAATCTTGTCCGGATGCCCCTCTGATACCGACTCCGATGTGAAGATGAATTTTTCTGCCATGACGTAAGTAACTCCTCTCGTTTCTATTGGTGATTGATGAACAAGTTGCAATTTTGAACAACTAAATCTATAGACAGGTGCCTGTTTTGTCAAGCAAAGAGAACATGGAGTTTATTCTGTTTGACTTTGCGGTCGTGAATTCTTTAGAATAACAGTCAAGAGTAGATCTGATCATTTACACAGGCGGATCTCATGCCCACTGGCAGCACAATTTTTCTGGCCGGACTTCTTATTGCAACCATCAGTGTTACGGCCTCGGCTCTTGCAAAGCGGCCGGCCGACGCTTGGAACTATAGCTATTTTGACGGTCGCGCATTCGTGGCCGGCCAATCGCCTGACGGGGGTCCGTTTTTTGCCCTGAGAGAACGGATGCGTCCGGTTGTTGTGACCGGCACGGCAAAGATCGGGGAGGTTGCCCTACCCCCCGGGAAGGGCGCTATAGCTGGTCTCTGTTACATCGAGCAATCCGGAGGCAAGCTTGCGAACGTCAGCGGGTATGTGCCGGTTCCGAGAGCACCGGTGCGGATCTTCTCCGGTGGCAAGGTTTTTGCTATGATTGAGGCCGACGAACATGGTTATTTCGTGGCAGCGGTCACTGCGGGGAAATATAGTGTTTTCAGCGGCCCGACGATTGTTGAAGTAACGGTTGAGAACGGAACAACAGTACTTGTCCCGCTGTGGACAGGCAGAAGGATGGCGGACTGATGAAAATTTTTATTCACGGCATGTCGCTTGTTGCAACTTTCGTGATGGCGGCTTCACTACCTGCCTATGCAGGTGTATTGGATGATCATTACCTGGCCGCCTTCGGAGTTCAGGCTGCCGCCCAGACCGGCAGCGCTCTGCAACGAGCTGTCCTGTTACCTTCAACTGAGACCGGCGAAACCCCTCACTGCGGCACGCCGCTAAAGCTCGAACTGCAGCGAGATTGGGGCCAGTTGGAATCGTCCACACAAAAGATACTGGCCAAACAGTTGGTTGCGCCGGTGCTCAGTGGGACCGAATTGGTGCTGACTTCCCCATCAGGCCGGTTTAACATTCACTATACCACGGCAGGCGGTGATGCCGTCCCCTCCCTGGCCTGGGTGCAGACCGTTGCCCAGACCCTTGATGATGTGGCCGCAAGTTACATAAATTTGGGCTGGCGCCTAGCACCGACAACCGGTGGCGCTTCCTACAACGTATATCTGCGAGATCTGGCACCACAGGTGCTTTATGGACAAACAACATCTACCCAGTCGACTCCTAATGGGCCAAACTCATTCGCCAGCTACATGGAGATCGATAACGACTACCTCGATGCTGTTTACCAGAACGCGCTCACCGGTTCCCTGTCAGCCGCACAGAAGGCCCTGATGAGCCTGCAGATCACAGTAGCTCATGAATATCACCACTCCATACAGTTCGGCTATAACGTAAACTTCGATTCCTGGTATGCCGAAGCCACCTCAACCTGGTTTGAAGATGAACTCTATGACGGCGTCAATCAGCTCTACAACTACATACCTGCCTGGTTCAGAAACAGCGGACTATCTCTCGATACAAAGCCGAGTGTCACTTCAGGCGGTGGCTATGGTCGCTGGATATTTAACCGTTATCTGGCAGAGCAGCATGGCACGGGGGTTATCAAGGCCGCTTGGGAAAAACTGGCCAGCCTGAATACGCCCGGCGGTGGTGCCCAAATCCCTATGGTGCCGGTTCTGGAGAACCTGCTGTTAACAGCCCCCTACAACAGCACCCTCGGAACGGACTTTTTAGGTTTCGCCAAGCGTGTCTACCAGCGCGACTGGTCGAACCATTCCGGTGATATCAGCAAGATTTCAACATATTCGCCGGTTGCCGCCTTCTCTTCCTATCCGGTCAATTCCAGCACCGCCACATCTTCAGTGACGCTTCCGCACCACTCCTTCGCCTACTACAAGTTTACTCCCACGACCGGGGCTCCAGCCAGCCTGAACATCACCGTCACGGGCACCAGCGGCATCAAGGCAACCGCCTTCAAAAACGCTGCTGGTTCCATAACGGAGTTCCCATTTGGCAGCGTGAACGGTACCACCGTGACCATTCCAGGCTTCAGTGCATCCAGCGAGGTAGCTCTACTGATCGTCAACGCCGCCGATGTTGACGATCACCGAGCCAATTTCAGCACTGACGGGAGCAGCCAGAATGTCTCCGAACCTACCGGCGGCTCGGTGTACGCCGTCTCGTCCGCAACTAACTCGGGCGGCGGTGGCGGCGGTTGTTTCATCGCCACAGCGGCCTATGGCAGTTATCTGCATCCGCAGGTTCAGATCCTGCGCGATTTTCGCGACCATTTTCTGCTGACCAATGCTCCGGGTCGGGCCTTTGTGGCATTTTACTACCGCACGAGCCCTCCACTGGCCGACTTCATTTCACGTCATGAATTGCTGCGCGGTGTGGTGAGAGCAGCACTGACTCCGGTCATTGCTTCTGTAGCGCACCCCGCCTCGGCAGTTATCGCGCTACTGCTGGCGGCCATGGTTGCTCTGTGTCTCCCGTTCAGGCGCCGAATCTAGGGTGGGTGCGAAAAGCCACTGAAATAAAAGCTTGCTTTTGCTGAATAACACCTATATTATCATTCGCTGTTGTACTACATGAAATAACGGTATGGTGTCCGTTATTTCTCTATTTATCATCGCATTCTGCCCCCCTGCATCTTCAATTACTCCATTGAAACAAGCAGACCGTCTGGCAGGCGAAGATTTATTGTCTGCCCGCACGTTACTGCGATCCTTTCCTGGAATCATCAGTTTGATTCCTACGTTCGTGTGCGCTTGCCCTTTTACACCGCTCCCAGAAAAGGAAACATAATGACTTTTGCAGAACTGGGCCTTAACCCGGCCATCCTCTCGGCGGTTACCGCCTGTGGTTACACAATCCCAACACCCATCCAGGAACAATCAATCCCTCTGGTAATGGCCGGTCACGACCTAATCGCCACCGCCCAGACCGGCACCGGCAAAACCGCCTGCTTTGTATTGCCGGCACTGGAGCGCCTTACCGTAAAATCCGCCGTTTCGGGCAAAGGTCCGCGCATCCTGGTTCTGGCGCCGACCCGCGAACTGGCGGCCCAGGTCATGGAGGCGGCGCGTGGTTATGGCCGAGGTATACGTCCACGCTGCGGTACCCTGCTGGGCGGCATGCCCTACCGCGAACAACTGCGTCTGCTTTCGGCGCCGGTTGATATCATAGTCGCCACGCCCGGCCGTCTGGTGGACCACATCGAGCGTGGCAGCATCCGCCTTGACCGCGTCGAACTGCTTGTTCTGGACGAAGCCGACCGCATGCTTGATATGGGTTTCAGCGAGGATATCAATAAGATTGTCTCCCGCACGCCGTCAGAGCGCCAGACCGTTATGTTCACCGCCACTATGGGCGGCGAGATAGCCAAACTGGCAGAGAATATGCTGCGTGAACCGAAACGGATTCAGCTAGCTGTCAGTACCTCGTCCCACGCCCTGATAGAGCAGCGCCTGCATGTCGCCGACAACCTGAGCCACAAGAAGGAACTTCTCAACCATCTGGCCGGCTCGGCCGAACTGACCCGTGCCATCATTTTCTCCGCCACCAAACGCGACGCCGACGAGCTGTCCCGTGAACTTTCCCGAAACGGTTTCCCTGCGGCCGCACTGCATGGCGACATGACTCAGATGGCCCGCAACAAGACCATCGAGCGTATGCGCCGTGGCGGTATCCGCCTGCTGGTGGCCACCGATGTTGCAGCCCGCGGGCTGGATGTAAATGGCGTCAGCCACGTTATCAACTTTGATCTGCCACGTTTCGCGGAGGACTATGTCCATCGTATCGGCCGCACCGGTCGCGCCGGAGCAACAGGGATCGCCATCTCGTTTGCATCATCTGCGGATCGGAACTATCTGGAGAGGATCGAGCGTTTCATCGGCAAAAAATTGCCCGAACAGCAGATTGCGGGGCTGGAGCCTTCCACTACTCTGCGTAAGGTTGCCGTTAGGAGCGGCACTCCGAAAAAGGGCGGCGTACCACTCGGCAATCGTTTCGGCAAGTCCGGCAGCAGCAAGGATGGTCAGGTAAAGCCGTGGAGCAAATCGGCTAAACCGACCGGAGCGGCACCGCGCCGTGCACAGCGCCAGGAACCGGTTATCGAATATCGATCCAGACGCCCTCAGGTGTAAGTTGTTTCACATAAGACACAGAAAAGTTTGAAGATATCATTGTAACATAAAGACCTCCGGAGCCGGCAAGCCTCGGAGGTCTGGTTTTTCTGCCCCGCGTTTCAAGAGGCGGTTCTATTTTTCAAGCCGTCCCTTCAACTGTCCACAAGCCGCCGAGATATCTCCACCCCTGCTGTCACGAGTAATGACCGTCACGTTGCGATCGATCAAGTATTTATGGAAGGCGTCGATGGCTGTACGGGTGGGCGCCTTGAACCCGCACCCGTCATGCTCGTTAAACGGGATCAGATTCACCTTGTTTGGGATGTCGCTCGTCAGCCGTAAAAGTCGTTTGGCATCCTCCAGCGAATCATTTATCCCATCCAGCATGACATATTCAAAAGTTACCTTGCGGCGTCCGGGAAGAGGAAACTCCTTGCATGCCTGCATGAGAGACTTTAACGGGTAGGCGCGGTTGACCGGCATGATCCGGTTGCGTAGTTCGTCAGTAGTGGCGTT